>OGUC01000158.1_pt1 | contig 47106 bp, 40 predicted proteins | sample 1573701 | NCBI WGS metagenome assembly OGUC01 (sample SAMEA2582017, study PRJEB24529) | metagenome | biome: Human gut stool | place: China | collected 2011
CAAGTGATACGATGGTACCGAATGCAGTGCTATGATGGTACCGATTCATGCGCTATAGTGGTACCGATTCGCCGATACTGTCACTGAGTTCCAACTTGGAATCTACAGAAATAGTAAACATATCATTAATCGTATAAGATTTTCTTTCTGCATGAGCAGAAAGAAAACCTAACACAAAACTAAATATGATCAATATCCGTCTCATAACTTGCTATTTATTCAGTTCAATCATTGTCCATAAAATCGTCATCATCATTTGGGTCGAACGAACCACCAATGCTAGAAAAATCTTCTGAAGGCATAATAAGAGGAGCATCAGGCTCTGAGTTTGCCAAATAACGTGAACTATGTGAGCCGAAATGCAACAATACAAATATAATAGCTGCCAATACTACAGATAACAATGCCACAAGTATAATATTATGAACCTTGCCATTTCTCTTTGAATGACTTGCATTCGAATTGGCATTATGTATTTCTCCTTGTATAATTGCTATATCCTTTTGAGTATTAACATCTAAGAATTGATAATTTATCATATTTGATTTACGATAAGCATCAAATTCTTTATCATATTCAGGCTTTAATCGATTAGTTGAACTCAATACACGATAAGCCTCCTGTATATTACGCTTATAAACTTCATTGTACAATTTAGCGTCTGTTCTTGAGTTATATTTAGCCATTGCTTTATTAAAAGCAATGTCAATATCCATCTCAGAAGCACCCCTATTTATATCCAGTAGTAAATAATAATCTTTGAATACTCCTAATTCTTCAACCTCATTAGAATTACTACCATTCGTATCTTCATGAGTCCACTTTGAGAAAATACGTACTTCCATCAATATGACTGACAGAATAGCAACTGGCAATATATACCCCAAGACACAAAGTCCAAATGGCAAGTTACCCAATATAAAAAATGGATATAGCAAAAAGACTACAACGCTTTTATATTCCGCATCAGTTACATGCCTTTTGATTAAATAAAATTTTAGCCATTTGGGAATCAAATAATCAAACTTATTTTCAGCTTTCGCCTTATTTACAACATACATATTAGTGAATATATTCATCCCAACTGCGCATAAGAACAGCAAGAATATATTCCACCAATAACTATCTTGACGAAGTTCACCTGTAAAAATAGGGTAAACATCCGCAAAAACACAAATAATATTCACAAGCCACATGACACGTGCATAAAGAATCAAGTATTTAGCTTGCTTTGGGAGGACAGTTTCTCTATTTCGTAAAACAATTTTTGGTATCAATAAACAGATAAGTCCAAATACCACAAACGCAATGCTGCCCAATATGGTCAATAGTAATCTCATACTAACCATATCATTGTAATCTTGAAGATAGAAAGTTGTAAAAGTTTCCATTATTGCATTAGCTTTTTCTATCAATTCATACGGACTATGCACATCCAATACATAAGCCTTTCTATTTGCAAAATATACAATACGTATTACTGAAATTCCTTTTTCGTCTTTTGACTGAAAAACAACCGCATCTTTATTTTTAGGAAGAACTGACATATAAAATGTAGCCCAATTTGCATTTCTTCTGCATTTCACTTGATTTGGTGAGAATTTCCAGTTTTTATATGAAATTAATTGTTTTGCAAACTGTTTAGTACAAATTGAATAAATACTATCAGAAGCATTTGATGAAATAGAGTCTGACAAGTCTATAACAGAAAAAGTATATGTATATTCATAAGGAATTGTGGTATAGCGACTATCCCAATATGGCTCATTGACATATTTCACCTTTTCAACTTCCTCATATTCGATACGTCCCCAAAAATCTCTTATAATCTCTCCACTCAAATATCTCTGAGGAACTTTTTCTGTATAATAAACTGCTCTACTTCCCATTGCCAAATAAGGTTTCCAATACCCATATATTCCCTCTCCTTTTCCATTAAAAGAAGAAACAAACTTTCCCTCTGGTATTGGTCCTATTTCTTTCAGTTGCTCAGAATTATCCTTAGTTTCTTTCTTGTCAAAATAATGCGAATTCTTCAACACAGAAAATTGTTCTTTGTCAAAATTAACAAAGAACTTTTCGTTATGTTCTTTTAGTGCCAACTCCGACTTCAATGTCGGGACAACATTGGATACATAGATTATGGATATTATTGCAATTAGCAAACAAATCACACAAGCAAGAGTATATTTATTATTATTTAAACTTTTCATGTTATTTTTCTTGATTAGTTAGTAAAACTGTTATAATTAAACCTATAGCAACTACTATATCAACAAAATTCCACACACCCCTTCCCAAAGCTAATTTAACAAAGGGCTGAAACAATATTGCCAATGCCCCACTTGCTACAGCTAACTCCTTTTTATTGTTTTGATAATAAGAATAAGCCATATAACCAAACACGACAGTTGCCATATACCTTATTAATATGTAAAAACCATAAGGCATATCTAGTAAACACAATAACAATAATACCGCTAGGATTATCTTCAAATACTTCATTAGACACTCCCTTTTCTTGGCCTTTTCAGTCCTATTAGGTCTTTTTGTTAAACAGAGAAGCGTGAACTGCAATGCCCACATCTTAATACCGGAGGCCCTAGGAAAGCCCATACTCATAGATGCAACAATAGCAGCCCACGCTTGCGTGAGAACCACTATGCCACCACATGAACATCTTGGAAATTTCCTAGGTTTCCGATATCATGATAAGCATAACGCTTCTTAAATCTCAAAAATCAGTGGAAAGGGAATACACCCTATCCGAATGCAAAGATATAAAATACTTCCGTAACTTCCAAACATTTTCGCACTTTTCTTTGTTTTCGATGGCAACTTTCTTATTCAATCGCCAGCACAACAACATCTTAACAATATTGTAACACCTGTTTAAATCGCCTGTAACATCGTACTCGTACCTTTGCACCCAGAAAAGTAAGGGGAGAAATGTATCTAGCTATGTTGAGATAAACCCCTTATATAATAAGGTATAATAAACAATAGTAAAATATATGGGTACAATTTATTTATGTATTGTGATCTTCCTGCTCTGTCTGGCAGTGTTCGATCTCTTCGTAGGAGTCAGCAACGATGCTGTCAACTTCCTGCAATCTGCCATCGGAGCTAAGGTGGCTAAGTTTCGCACGGTGCTGATTATCGCATCCTGCGGTGTGGTTCTCGGAGCCATCATGTCATCGGGAATGATGGATATCGCCCGCCATGGTATCATGAGTCCTGACCACTTTACATTCGAAGAAGTGATGACGCTCTTCCTGGCGGTCATGGTGACAGATGTCATCATCCTGGATGTGTTCAATACCTTAGGTATGCCAACCTCAACTACTGTCTCTCTGGTATTCGAGTTACTGGGTGGTGCTTTCATTCTCGCTACATTGAAGATGTATGGCGACGATAGCCTCAACTATGGCGTATTGCTCAATAGCAACAAGGCGTTGGAGGTAATCATGGGTATCTTCTCATCTGTCATCATCGCCTTCGTATTTGGTGCTTTCGTGATGTGGCTTTCACGTATCGTCTTCACCTTCAACTATCGCAAGCATTCACGCTACAGCATCGCCATCTTCGGCGGTATCGCCTTTACAGCCCTCTCTTACTTCATCTTTATGAAGGGTTTGGGCAAGAGTCCTTACCTGCCTGCTGAGGTGCGCGATTACATCGACCAGAATCTCGGTTTCCTCATCTGCATCACCTTCGTGGTATCTGCTGTTGTAATGGAATTCCTGCATCTCTGCCGCATCAACATCTTCAAGTTTACGGTGCTGATGGGTACTTTCGCACTGGCTATGGCTTTCGCTGGTAACGACCTGGTGAACTTCATCGGTGTGCCTCTCGCTGGTCTTTCTTCTTATCAGGACTATATGGCAAATGCCAATGGGGCAGCGCCAAACCAGTTTATGATGACTTCATTGATGGAGAGTGCCAAGACTACTCCAGGCTTCCTGCTTGCTGCCGGTGCCGTGATGATTATCGCCATGGCGACATCCAAGAAAGCACAGAACGTAATCAAGACTTCTGTTGACTTGAGCCGTCAGGACGAGGGCGATGAGATGTTCGGCAGTTCTTCTGCAGCCCGCGTGATTGTACGCAACTGCCAGGCTACAGATTCATGGTTGAAGCAGTTTATGCCAAAGGCGCTGATGAACTGGATTAACAGCCGTTTCGACAAGAATGATGTTGAACTCGAGGAGAGTGCTGCTTTCGACGTGGTTCGTGCAGCCGTTAACCTGGTACTTGCTTCTATGCTGATCACCATCGGTACCAACCTGAAGTTGCCTCTCTCTACCACCTACGTTACCTTCATGGTAGCTATGGGTTCTTCACTTGCTGATAGAGCATGGAGCCGCGAGAGTGCCGTATTCCGTGTAACAGGTGTATTGAGTGTAATCGGTGGTTGGTTCATCACAGCCGGTGTAGCTTTCGCAGCCTGCGCCATTGTTTGTATCATCATGCACTTCGGTGGTGTGGGCATCCAGGCTTGCTTCATGGGCTTGGTTATCTACCTGCTCATCCGCAGCAACATCAAGTATAACAAGAAGGCTAAGGAAGAGGGCAAGAGTAGTACCTTCCAGCTGATGATGCGTTCCCGCGACCCAGAGATTGTATGGGATTTGCTTCGCCGTCAGGTTTCACGCACCCAGTCTTACGTCTGCCACTTCGCCCTGAACGAGTTCAACCAGATTATGGATGGTCTTGCTAACGAGAATACCCGCAACCTTCGTCATGCCAACAAGGATCTGAAGAAGGAACAGGATATGCTGAAGAAGTTCCGCCGTCAGGAGATGCTCGGTTTGAAGAAATCGCCTATCGAGATTGCCATCGAGCGCAACACCTGGTTCCATCTGGGTGCCAACAGCAACCAGCAGTTTATCTACTCTCTGCGCCGTATGCTCGAACCTATCAAGGAACATGTTGACAACAACTTCAATCCGCTTCCTGCTGAATACATCAAGGAGTTTACTCCTGTACGCCAGAAGATCAACGACCTGATGCGCATGAGCTGCGAACTGATTGAAACCGGCAGATATGACAGCTATCGCGAGATTCTTGCCGAGGCAGATGCCTGCAAAGACGAGCTTTCTGTTCTCCGCAAGAAGCATATCGACCGCATCCAGCACATGACTGACAATACGCTGATGCAGATTTCTCTGGTTTATCTCAACGTACTGCAGGAGAGTCAGGAATTCCTGAGTGTGATGAGGCATCAGTTAAGAGCTGCAAAGAAGTTTATGGAAAAGTAAATTTTCTCTGACATCTTGTCATGAAACTACTTTTTGGTATATCTGTTGCTTGATGACAGATGACAGCGGATAACAAGAGTGTTATTTCGCTATCACAATATAATCTGAAAAGGTTAGTTTCTCATAGGTTAAGATTGTTAGGTTTAGTTTTTAGAAAAAAGTTTTAGGTTTTTAGTTAGATAAGGGCTCCAAGTGCTAGTGATTAGTATTTGGAGCCATTTTTTTTGCCCAAATATTTGGCTATTAAGAAGAAATGTTGTAATTTTGCAGCCGATTTCTGAAAAGAATCATCATATTCAATAACCCGAGTGCTTGGTAAACCTCGTAAAAAACAAGAAAATGGACAAGAAAAAAACTCAAGTGAGCGTGCTGTTTATGCTTTTCAGCATCCTCTTCTGCGTTTGCCTGATTGCAGCAAACGTACTCGAAACAAAGCAAATCGCCTTCGGGCCAGTTTCCCTTACCGGTGGACTCATCGTATTCCCTGTAAGCTACATCATCAATGATGTGGTATGCGAAGTATGGGGCTATCAGAAAGCGCGTCTGTTGATCTGGACCGGCTTTGCGATGAACTTCTTCTTCGTGGCACTGGGTGCTATCTGCGATGCCATTCCTGCAGCGCCTTATTGGACCAACGATGCCGGTTTTCATGCCATCTTCGGTCTGGCGCCCCGCATTGCAGCAGCCTCTTTCGTAGCCTTCATCATCGGTTCGTTTGCCAATGCCTATGTGATGAGCGTGATGAAAATCCGCGATGGCGGCAAGCATTTCTCTGCCCGTGCCATCCTCAGTACTATCGCCGGCGAAAGCTGCGACAGTCTTATCTTCTTCCCACTTGCCCTGGGCGGTGTGGTGCCTGCATCAGAATTGCCTTGGCTCATGCTCTGGCAGGTGATACTGAAGACAGCCTACGAGATTGTGGTATTGCCTCTGACCATCCGTGTAGTGAAATACGTGAAGAAGCATGAAGGTGAAGATGCATACGACAATAACATCTCCTACAATGTATTCAAGATCTTCAGCCTCGGCTAAAAGACATCAGTAAATAGCAAACATTAAAACATTACCAAGCGTGGATAGAAAAGAAGACGGTCTTCAGGCATTAGGTGCCAAGACTACATATAGAATGGATTATGCGCCAGAGGTGCTCGAAACTTTCGTGAATAAGCATCCTGGCAATGATTACTGGGTACGTTTCAACTGCCCTGAGTTTACATCGCTCTGCCCTATTACGGGTCAGCCAGATTTCGCAGAGATTCGCATCAGCTATATTCCTGACGTAAAGATGGTAGAGAGCAAGAGTCTGAAACTTTATCTCTTCAGTTTCCGCAACCATGGCGATTTCCATGAAGACTGCGTAAACATCATCATGAAGGATCTCATCAAACTGATGGACCCTAAATACATTGAGGTAACAGGCATCTTTACTCCTCGTGGCGGCATCAGCATCTGGCCATATGCCAACTATGGCAAGCCAGGCACCAAATACGAGAAACTGGCAGAGCAGAGATTCGCTACTCACGAATAAAAAACAAGAAACCTCGGAAGATTGCTTTTATGCTTCTTCCGAGGTTTTTATTGTTTATAGAGATGATGAATTTATGGGAACTGAGGATAATCCTCAAAGCGAGGCTTGCGCTTCTCAAGGAACGCCTTGCCACCTTCCTGAGCCTCATCCATCGTATAATAGAGCATCGTGGCATCGCCAGCCAACTCCTGAATACCAGCCTGACCATCCAGTTCGGCATTCAAGCCAGCCTTGATCATACGGAGTGCCAGAGGTGAACGTTCCATCATGATTTCAGCCCACTCTACACAGGTATCTTCCAACTTTTCGAGAGGCACCACCTTGTTCACCATTCCCATCTCTTCAGCCTCCTTGGCAGAATACTGCTTGCAGAGGAACCAGATTTCACGAGCCTTCTTCTGACCCACCATTCTTGCCAGATAAGAAGAACCGAAACCGGCATCGAAACTTCCCACCTTAGGACCGGTCTGTCCAAAGATGGCATTCTCTGAAGCGATAGTCAGGTCGCACATCACATGAAGCACATGACCGCCACCGATGGCATAACCATTCACCATAGCGATGACCGGCTTTGGCAAACGACGAATCTGCATCTGTACATCGAGCACATTCAGGCGAGGTACACCGTCATTACCTACATAACCGCCGCGGCCCTTCACATGCATGTCACCTCCTGCACAGAATGCCTTATCGCCGGCACCCGTCAGAATGACCACACGGATATCCAGACAGTCGCGGCAATAGTTGAATGCCTGCGCCATCTCCCAAGTGGTCAACGGTGTGAAAGCATTGCGGTAGCGCTCACGGTTGATGGTTATCTTAGCGATATGATTATACTCCTCGAAGATGATTTCCTTGAAATCAAAACCTTCTATCTTTTTCCATTCTCTCATTTTATTACTTTGAACTTTGAATTTTGAACTTTGAACTTTATGATTACTTACTATCTTATTTTTTTTGACAGAACTATCAGTTATAGTTCCTTACAGGTCCTCTATCAGCACTTCTGAACGGCTTCCAGCATCTCGTTATCTACATCCATATCGGTGAAAACCTCCAGAAGCATCGGGCGATCGCTCTCGGCATGAATCAATTGGCTGATGCCCTGTTCCATCTCTTCCATCGTATGAGCTGCGAGATATTTTACCTCATTCTGACTACAGATTCCTTCAGCCGTTGCATGATGCTTTGCCATTATTATTTCTTCACGAGCCTGACTCTTCTTTAATCCCTGGAACTTGCCAAAGATGGCACCGCCACCATTATTGAGCACGATGATACGGAGCTTGCCGTTCAGATTTCTATTCCAGAGCGCATTCTGGTCATAGAAGAAACTCAGGTCGCCGAGAACGCAGTATACATGCTTATCAGACTTGTTCTTGCACATCGAGAAACCTACAGCCGTAGAAAGAGAACCTTCTATACCGTTCACACCACGATTGCAGTAAACATGGCGGTCGGCATACAGATTCATCAACCGGATGGCAGAACTGTTGCCGGAGATGACGCTGCTCATCAGACCAGGAAGGAATGTATCGAATTCGCGGTCATAGATACCATCGTCCTGAGCATCTTTACCGCCTAAGGTGAACGCTTTGAAATCCTGAGGCTCAACCTTCTGAAGCTGGCTGAAGAATTCCTTTACGGTAGCCAGACTGCTGAACTCAGGCTTGAAGTTCTCTTTGCGTTCATAGCTTTTAGCCAACGCATCCATCCACAATTTGCGATAATCCTCCCAGTGGTTGTGCCAGCCAAAATTATCCAACCATGACATAGCATCACTGTTTGGCAAATCCATCACTTTAGTAAGATGCATGAACGTATCTTCGATATCAGCCTCTTGCGAAATTCTTATCTGCTCAACTCCTTTAAGCGAACGCAGATAAGATTTCAACTTCTTGCTCACAATATGTCCACCTATATAAAAAACCAGGTCAGGACGGAATGTTTCATCGTCCTTTATTTCATCCAGCAAATTCTCGAAAGCGCCATACAGGGTGGTTTTATTCCTATCTTCTCCCAGTTCTTCCTGAACCTTATATAGATAAGGTGGCATTGCCAGAGATTCCCATAATATAGGCATCCGGTCAATATAAGCCAACAAGTCTACATATTTTTCGGTATTGTCCAACTGGCCTATTACCAACAATGGACGTTTGGCTTTTAACACACATTCAAAAGGGGTCCCATCAAATGTGTCAATATTTGCCCTGCAGTAAGCAACCTCTATCTTGCGCTCTACGGGCAAAGCTTCTTTCGTAAACGAATAGAAAGGCTCAGAGATAGGTACATTGATGTGTACAGGTCCCTTTACCCGCCCCATGCTTTTCAACAGCGCTTCGTTGACCAACCGGTTGCAATACCAATGCATCTCTTCCTGCTGCTCACCTTCGAACACTTCTGGCAGAGATACTGCTTTTCTTACCATCTGCCCCAAAGCATCAGGCTGAGGAAGCGTCTGACCATCCAGCTGGTTAATCCACTGTGCCGGTCTGTCGGCAGAAATCACGATGAGCGGGATTTGCTGATAATAAGCCTCAGCTACTGCCGGATAAAGATTGAGCAATGCAGAACCCGAAGTCACACACACTACAACAGGTTGATAACCTTCAGCCATAGAAAGTCCAAGAGCTTGGAAGCCGGCGCTGCGTTCGTCGGTTACAGGATAGCAAGTGATGTCTTCACACTCGTTGAGATTATGAACTATGGCTGCATTTCTGCTGCCCGGACACACCACAGCATGGCGAACACCATGCGCTACCAGTAAGCTTGTCAAAATATTGACGTTTTCTTTATTGCTATACATTTCACCTTATTTTTTAGGTTGTTTTTATGTTTTCAGATTCTTGAAGAGCTTTTGTCTTTTAGCATTATAAAATCAGAATGAATCCCTATCATTTTCTCTGCAAGACCTTTACAGAACCGACAGAATGGTCTGCATCTTAGCTTCAGTTTCCTTCCACTCCTTCTCCATCTCGCTTTCCTTCAGCAATCCGCCTCCGGCATAGAGTTCGCAGGAGCCGTCATCCAGGATGTTCATGCAGCGCAGGGAAACATAGAGATGCGTCTTTCCTTTCGGCGAAATCGGTCCCACAAAACCACTATAATATTTGCGCGACTGATGTTCATGCTGCAGGATAAACCGGCGAGCTTCATCCTTCGGTATCCCACAGACGGCAGGCGTAGGATATAAGGCATCGAGCACATCGCCCAGACGCCCCGTATCATGCAGACGGAAAGCAATGTCTGTACGGAGATGATAGAGATTGGCAGCCATCGTGGTATAAGGTCCCTTCTTCTGATATTCATCCGAAAAGACCTTGATGCAATCCTCGATATAATCGGTTACATACTGCTGTTCCTCTCTGTTCTTCTCTGACCATTCTATCCCTTCTACAGGATAATCGGCTACGGTCTTGGAAGGTTCTGCCTTCTGGGTGCCTGCCAGCGACATGGTTACCATCTGATTCTGTTCACCTTTGAGCAGAATTTCAGGTGTAGCCATCAGCCATAAACCCGATTGGGGCGTATAAACCAAGGCTACAAAAAGACGGGGATACATCCGGCAGGTCTTCAGAAACAGAGCCTTTAAAGAGTCTGAATCCTGCACAACTGAAGCATTGGCTGTATTCTGCACAGCTGAAGTCTTGCCGGCATCTTGCACTGCAGAAGTCTGGACAGATTCTAAAGGCTGCCGATTGCTCTGAATACGCAGTTTTCTCGCAAGAACAATCTTGCTGAATTTACCTTCAGAGAGCTGCCGGTGAAAGCATTCAAACTCCCTTGCATAGGCTTCAAAATTACGTCCCGACGTAGAGTCTGCTACGTCACGACGTAAATCCTGCTGCGTCACGACGTAGGAAGTGCCGCATCGCGATGCATTTTCAGCCCCCTCGGCAGAGATCAGTTTGCTTTCATCCGGATGCATCAGCACCACGGGACATTCGCTGGATGGCGCAAAAGGAGCTATCACGAAACCTTCCTTGCCATTCAGTTCTGCCACAGAAGAGAGTACCTCAGGTTCTCCCTCATGCTGAGCCACATAGGTAGCATGGTGCAGATAAGGCAGACGATAATACGCAAAAGCTATCATACCTTAGTTTCTGCCCCCTTTTTCTGATTGTCTTTCTTTGGAGTGAACACATAGTTGGTTACCTGTACGGTACAGATTACCTCACCAGCCGTATTCTTGATATCCACCTGCCAGGTATGCAAGGTTCTGCCCTTGTGCACAATCTTGGCAAAGGCAGTAACTATATCGCCCTCGCTGACCGCCAGAACATGAGTACCGCTCACGTTGATACCCACGGCAATCTGTCCCGGACAGAGCGCCAGGGAACCGATACCCGCCACATTCTCGGCAAGAGCCAGAGAAGCACCTCCACTCAAGAAGCCGAAAGGTTGGCGATTACGCTCATCTACCTTCATCGTTGCCTGAAGCGTATCAGGCTCAGGGGTAGAAATGAAATGCATTCCGAGGGTCTTGGATAATCCATCAGTCTTGCTGATTCTTTTTACTAATTCATCTATGTTCATCTTATGATCTCCTATTTTTCGTATTTTGTTATTGATTCAGAGCTATTCGTTTTCTCTTCGCTCCAAAGTATGTTTCTGATAAACTCAACGCAAAGGTAAGACTTTCTTTAGAGAAAACAAAATTTATCGCACTTTTTATTTGATGAAGGGCAAACTTTACATACCTTTTCCTTTCTTTAATAATAAAAAACATAAAAAACGGCATATAGTTCAGATTTATTTTGTATTTTTGCACCAAAAATAAGAAAATAAAAGATATATCTGAATAGAATATGAACATTTTAGAGCTAAGCGAACAGGAAATCGTTCGCAGACAGAGTCTTCAGACATTGCGCGAGATGGGTATCGACCCATACCCAGCAGCAGAGTTTCCAACCAATGCATTCAGCACAGATATCAAAGCTGAATTCAAGGACGAGGACGAGCCACGCCAGGTAGTTATCGCCGGACGTATGATGGGGCGCCGCGTAATGGGTAAAGCTAGCTTCGCTGAGTTGCAGGACTCAAAGGGAAGAATCCAGGTTTATATCGCCCGCGACGAGATTTGTCCAGACGAGAACAAGGACCTTTATAATACTGTTTTCAAGAAACTCCTCGATATCGGTGACTTCATCGGTGTAAAGGGTTTCGTATTCCGCACACAGACTGGCGAGATTTCTGTTCACGCCAAGGAACTGTGCCTGCTCTCTAAGAGCTTGAAGCCACTCCCTATCGTGAAGTATAAGGATGGCGTGGCTTACGACAAGTTCGATGATCCAGAGTTGCGTTACCGCCAGCGCTACGTTGACCTCATCGTTAATGATGGCGTAAAGGATACTTTCCTGCAGCGTGCTACTGTACTCCGCACACTCCGCAGCGTACTCGACAACGCAGGTTATACAGAGGTAGAGACTCCTACCTTGCAGAGCATTGCCGGTGGTGCTTCAGCCCGCCCATTCATCACCCACTTCAATGCACTCGATCAGGATATGTACATGCGTATCGCTACCGAGCTCTACCTGAAGCGCCTCATTGTAGGTGGTTTCGAGGGTGTTTATGAAATCGGCAAGAACTTCCGCAACGAGGGTATGGACCGTAACCACAACCCTGAGTTCACCTGTATGGAGCTTTATGTTCAGTACAAGGACTACAACTGGATGATGGCTTTCACAGAGAAGTTGCTCGAAACGATCTGTATCGCCGTAAACGGCAAGCCAGAGCGCGAGATTGATGGCAACATCATCAGCTTCAAGGCTCCATATCGCCGTCTGCCTATCCTCGATGCCATCAAGGAGAAGACCGGTTTCGACTGCAACGGCAAGACCGAGGAAGAAATCCGCGCATTCTGCAAGGAGAAGGGCATGGACGTAGATGAGACCATGGGTAAGGGTAAGCTGATTGACGAACTCTTCGGCGAGTTCTGCGAGGGAACCTTCCTCCAGCCAACCTTCATCACCGACTATCCTGTAGAGATGTCTCCATTGACCAAGATGCACCGTTCTAAGCCAGGCTTGACCGAGCGTTTCGAGTTGATGGTAAACGGTAAGGAGCTTGCTAATGCATACTCTGAGCTCAACGACCCAATTGACCAGGAAGAGCGTTTCATCGACCAGATGAAGCTTGCCGACAAGGGTGATGACGAGGCGATGATCATTGACCAGGACTTCCTCCGTGCCCTCCAGTACGGTATGCCTCCAACATCAGGTATCGGTATCGGTATCGACCGCTTGGTCATGTTGATGACCGGCAAGACCTTCATCCAAGAGGTATTGTTCTTCCCACAGATGAAGCCAGAGAAGAAGATGCCACAGAGCACCATCAAGGAATGGGCAGAGATTGGCGTGCCAGAGGATTGGGCATACGTGCTCCGCAAGGCAGGCTTCAACCTCATCTCTGATATCCGTGAAGAAAAAGCACAAGGCTTGCAGCAGAAGATTGGAGAAATCAACAAAAAGTACAAGCTCGGCTACGAGAAGCCTTCTGTTGACAATATCCAGGGCTGGATTAATGCAGCAAATGCTTAATTGATAATGCATAATTAATTATAAATTCATTCGAAGTGTTCAACTGCGGTAAAATAGCGATAATTGGCGGCGGTAGCTGGGCTACGGCAATAGCCAAGATTGTGGTGGGTCATACTCATCACATAGGCTGGTATATGCGTCGCGATGACCGCATCGAGGACTTCAAGCGCATGGGGCACAACCCTGCCTATCTGATGTCGGCACGATTCAATGTAGATGAGATTTTCTTCTCTTCCGACATCAACAAGATAGTGCAGAATTACGATACCCTCGTGTTCGTCACCCCGTCGCCTTATCTGAAGAATCATCTCAAAAAACTCAAGACGCGACTAAGCGACAAGTTCATCATCACAGCCATTAAAGGTATTGTGCCAGATGAAAACCTCGTTTGCTCAGAGTATTTCCATCAGGTTTACGATGTGCCTTACGAAAACCTCGCCTGCATCGGAGGTCCTTCTCATGCCGAGGAAGTGGCACTGGAGCGACTGAGCTATCTCACCGTGGGCTGTAGCGATACCGAAAAGGCGCATGCCTTCGCCAACGATTGTCTGGCGAGTGAATTCATCAAGACCAAGACTTCGAGCGATGTCATCGGTATCGAATACTCTTCGGTTCTGAAGAACGTATACGCCATCGCAGCAGGTATCTGTGGCGGTCTGAAGTATGGTGACAACTTCCAGGCGGTACTCATGTCAAATGCCGTTCAGGAGATGCACCGCTTCCTGACAGCCGTCCACCCTATCGACCGAAGCATGTACGACTCAGTTTATCTGGGCGACTTGCTCGTAACAGGTTACAGCAACTTTTCCCGCAACCGCACCTTCGGAACCATGATAGGCAAAGGCTACAGCGTGAAGAGTGCGCAGATAGAGATGGAGATGATTGCAGAAGGATATTTCGGCACCAAGTGTATGAAGGAAATCAATCGCCACATGCACGTCAACATGCCGATTCTCGATGCTGTATATAATATATTGTACGAGCGCATCAGTCCGCAAATCGAAATCAAGCTCTTGACCGACTCGTTCAGATAGACACATCCTATCCTTCGATTTCGGCAGAAGAGTTTGTCTTCAAGTAGTAACATTAACACATTCATTTAGATATTAAAAGAAAAATGAAAAGTATCAGCTTAAACATTACAAAGGCTGCATCATTCCTTGCAGAAGGTGCAGTAAAGGCTTACGAGCCTAAGGTTAAGGCCGCTCAGGAAGCTCTTGAGAACGGCACTTGTGAAGGTAACGATTTCTTGGGATGGTTGCATTTGCCATCTTCTATCACTCCTGAGTTCCTCAATGAGATTCAGGCTGTTGCCAATACTTTGCGCGAAAAGTGTGAGGTGGTTGTTGTAGCAGGTATCGGTGGTAGCTACCTCGGTGCTCGCGCCGTTATCGAAGGCCTCGGCAACTCTTTCGCTTGGCTCGTAAACGACAAGAAGAACCCTACTATCCTCTTCGCAGGTAACAATATCGGTGAGGACTACCTCTTCGAGTTGACTTCTTTCTTGAAGGACAAGAAGTTTGGTGTCATCAATATCTCTAAATCTGGTACCACTACTGAGACTGCTCTCGCTTTCCGTCTTTTAAAGAAACAATGCGAGGATCAGCGCGGTAAAGAAGAGGCTAAGGATGTTATCGTAGCTGTAACCGACGCCAAGAAGGGTGCAGCACGTACTTGTGCTGACAAGGAAGGTTACAAGAGCTTCATCATCCCTGATAATGTAGGTGGCCGCTTCTCTGTTTTGACCCCAGTAGGTTTGTTGCCTATCGCAGTAGCAGGTTTCGATGTAAAGCAGCTCGTAGCTGGTGCGGCTGACATGGAGAAGGCTTGCGGCAAGGACGTAGCTTTCGAGGAGAATCCTGCAGCTATCTATGCAGCTACACGTCAGGCTCTCTATACTCAGGCTGGCAAGAAGATTGAGATTGTATGCAACTTCCAGCCTAAACTTCACTACTTCGCAGAGTGGTGGAAGCAGCTCTATGGTGAGAGCGAGGGTAAGGACCAGAAGGGTATCTTCCCAGCAGCTTGCGACTTCACTACCGACCTTCACTCTATGGGCCAGTGGATTCAGCAGGGCGAGCGCTCTATCTTCGAGACTGTTATCAGCGTAGAGACTCCTAACGAGAAGTTGCTCTTCCCTCACGACGATGAAAACCTCGACGGTTTGAACTTCCTCGAGGGCAAGCGTGTTGACGAGGTGAACAAGATGGCAGAGCTCGGTACACGTCTGGCTCACGTTGACGGTGGTGTTCCTAACATCCTGGTTAACGTACCAGAGTTGAACGCTTACTACCTCGGTCAGCTGATCTACTTCTTCGAGAAGGCTTGCGGTATCAGCGGTCTCTTGGAAGAGGTGAACCCATTCAACCAGCCTGGTGTTGAGGCATACAAGAAGAATATGTTCGCATTGCTCAACAAGCCAGGTTATGAGGCAGAGAGCAAAGCTATCCAGGAGCGCTTGAAGAATGAATAATTGATGAAGGAAATTATTTTTAAATATATGAAAGAACACGGCTTTGGGGAATTCAACCCTAAAGCCGTGCTTTTTGATATGGACGGCGTGCTGTACAACAGTATGCCAAATCATGCTGTGGCATGGCAGGAATCGATGAAACAGTTTGATATCCACATGACAGCAGCCGATGCTTATGCCACCGAAGGAGCCCGAGGCATTGACACCATCCAGATGATGGTGAAGAAGCAGAAGGGCATCGACATCACGCTGGACGAAGCACAGAAGATGTATGATGTGAAGACCGAAATATTCCACTCGATGCCTACTGCCGAAATATTTCCTGGCGTAAAGGAAATCATGCAGAAGATTAAAGATGCAGACATGCAGGTAGGAGTGGTAACAGGAAGCGGACAGCGCCCGCTCATCATGCGACTGCTCAACGACTTCGGCGATTTTCTGGATGAAACACACATCGTAACTGCTTATGATGTGAAGCGCGGGAAGCCTAATCCTGACCCATATCTCATGGGATTGCAGAAGGCAGGAAACCTGAAACCCTGGGAAGGCATCGTGGTAGAAAATGCTCCCTTGGGCGTACGTGCCGGCGTAGCTGCCAACATCTTTACGGTGGCTATTAACAGCGGTCCGCTACCAGATGAAGAATTATCCAATAAGGGTTGCAATCTACTCTATCACCAGATGACTGAATTCTGTGATGACTTTGAAAACCTGATTGCTAAGGCTTAATCAGGTTCACCCACAGATATTCTGACTTATTCAATAAAAAGACATCATTAAAAACATATAATGACATGAATAGAAAAGTAGCTTTAATTACAGGTATTACAGGCCAGGATGGTTCATACTTGGCTGAATTATTGTTGGAAAAAGGGTATGATGTTCACGGAACTATCCGCCGATCATCTACCGACTACCGCGAAAGAATTGCTCATTTGGAGGGTACACCTAACTTCCATCTTCACTATGCTGACCTCGGTGACTCTATGAGTATCATCCAGGTAATGAACAAGGTGAAACCTACAGAGGTTTACAACCTTGCGGCTCAGAGCCACGTACAGGTGAGCTTCGACTCCCCTGAGTTTACAGCAGATGTAGATGCTACCGGTGTGCTCCGTATTCTGGAGGCTATCCGCCAGTGTGGTTTGGAGAAGACCTGCCGCATGTATCAGGCTTCAACTTCAGAGCTTTATGGTAAGGTAGAAGAGGTTCCTCAGAACGAGAACACTCCATTCCACCCTTATTCTCCATACGCTGTTGCCAAGCAGTATGGTTTCTGGATTGTCAAGGAGTATCGTGAGGCTTATGATATGTTCTGCTGCTCTGGTATCCTCTTCAATCATGAGAGTGAACGCCGTGGTGAGACTTTCGTTACCCGCAAGATTACTTTGGCTGCAGCCCGCATCAAGCAGGGCAAGCAAGACAAGCTTTATCTCGGTAACCTGGATTCACTCCGCGACTGGGGTTATGCCAAGGATTATGTAGAGTGTATGTGGCTGATTCTCCAGGCTGAGAAGCCAGAGGACTTCGTGATTGCAACAGGTAAGCAGCACTCTGTGCGTGAGTTCGCCCAGCTGGCCTTCCACTATGTAGGAATCGAACTGAAGTGGGAAGGCAAGGAAGAGAACGAGAAGGGTATCTGCGTTGAGGGTCCTGAGGAACTCATCGGCAAGACACTCGTTGAGGTTTCTCCTGATTTCTACCGTCCTACCGACGTGGTAAACCTCTGGGGTGACCCGACAAAGGCTAAGGCTAAGCTCGGCTGGAATCCTAACACCACCTCTTTCGAGGATCTCGTCAAGATCATGGTAGAGAGCGATATGGCTAAGGTAGCTGCTGAGGATGCCGGTCAGAAGGTTCGCTGCAATCTTGCAGAATATCTTGAGAAAGGTATTGTAAAGTAACTATTGATAGTTTATAGTAAATAAACAATGTTATCAAAAGATTCTAAAATTTATATAGCAGGACACCACGGACTCGTGGGTTCTGCTATCTGGAATAACCTCAAGAAGAGAGGTTATAACAACCTGGTAGGTCGTTCTCACAAAGAACTCGACTTGACCGACCAGTATGCAGTAGAGAAGTTCTTTGACGAGGAAAAGCCTGATGCAGTAGTATTGGCTGCTGCCTTCGTAGGCGGTATCATGGCGAATTCATTGTATCGTGCAGACTTCATCATGCAGAACATGAAGATGCAATGCAACGTAATCAGCAACGCTTATTCTCATGGCGTGAAGAAGCTCCTCTTCCTGGGCTCTACCTGCATCTATCCTAAGAATGCACCGCAGCCTATGAGCGAAGATGTGCTCCTTACTTCTCCGCTGGAATATACCAACGAGGAATATGCTATCGCCAAGATTGCCGGACTGAAGATGTGCGAGAGCTACAACCTTCAGTATGGTACCAACTATATCGCTGTGATGCCAACCAACCTCTATGGCCCTAACGATAACTTCCATCTGGAGAACAGCCACGTAATGCCTGCGATGATGCGCAAGATTTATCTTGCCAAACTCATCCACGATGGCGACTGGCACAGCATCGAGGTGGATATGAACAAGCGCCCTATCAACCCTACTGATAAGCTCCGCGAAATCATCGGCGAGGGTAACGTAGACGGCAGCAACTCTCACGAGCGCATTCTGAAGGCGCTGGAGTTCTATGGCATCTACGACAACAAGGTAGTGCTTTGGGGAACAGGCAAACCATTGCGTGAATTCCTCTGGAGCGAGGATATGGCAGATGCCAGCGTTCACGTGCTACTGAATGTAGATTTCAAGGACATCATCGGTATCGAGAAGTACAGTTCTGTATTCTATGGTGCCAAGGTAGATGGTGCTGTGGATAGAAACAACTCTGAGGGCCGTGGTGGCGCTATCCCTTCTCTCGGTGAGATTCGCAACTGCCACATCAACGTGGGTACCGGCAAGGAGCTCACCATCCGTGAACTTTCTGAGCTTGTAGTAAAGGCAGTAGGTTTCGAAGGCGAGGTAGAGTTTGACGCCAGCAAGCCAGATGGAACCATGCGCAAGCTCATCTCTGTTGATAAGCTCCACAGCCTCGGATGGACGCATAAGGTAGAGATTGAGGATGGTGTGAAGAAACTCTTCGACTGGTATCAGGAGAGTCTGAAAGACTAATAAAGAATATCGACTATGGATACAGAACAACTTTCTATGACCAAGAAAACCCTTGTGGGAGTACAGTTCCTGTTTGTGGCTTTCGGTGCAACGGTTCTGGTGCCTCTTCTGATAGGCATCGATCCGGCAACGGCTCTCTTCACCGCTGGTGTAGGAACCTTTCTTTTTCACTTCATCACCAAGGGTAAGGTGCCTATCTTCCTGGGCAGTTCCTTCGCCTTTATCGCCCCTATCATCGCTGCTACCAAGCAATGGGGACTGCCGGGAACAATCGCCGGACTAACCAGCGTTTCTCTGGTGTATTTCGCCATGAGCGCCCTAGTGAAATGGCAGGGCAAGAAACTGCTGGACAGGATTTTTCCTCCAGTAGTCATCGGTCCCGCCATCATCCTCATCGGTCTCTCCCTTTCGGGCAGCGCTGTGGATATGGCAAAGACCAACTGGATTCTCGCCTTTGCATCGCTCATCACCGCTATCCTGGTGCTTACCTTCTGCAAGGGCTTGATGAAGCTGGTTCCTATCATTTCGGGGGTTATCGTGGGCTACGTCATCGCCATCTGCATGGGCGAGGTAGATTTCTCGGGCGTGGCAGCGGCATCATGGTTCTCCTGTCCTGTATCCTTCGATACCATCACCCATTTCTCCTGGGCTCCATTCCTCTATATGTTTCCCGTGGCGATAGCTCCGGTACTGGAGCATATCGGCGATGTATATGTGGTGAGTGCCGTAGCCAAGAAGGATTTCGTGGCAGATCCGGGATTGCACCGCACGATGTTGGGCGATGGACTGGCATGTCTCTGTTCTGCCTTTCTGGGCGGACCTCCTGAGACCACTTATTCAGAGGTAACAGGTGCGATGTCTATCACCAAGGTAACAAGTCCTGCCGTGATTCGCATATCCGCAGCCACCGCCATCTGTTTCTCTATCGTGGGCAAGTTGAGTGCTTTGTTACAGAGCATTCCTCAGGCGGTTTTAGGTGGTATCATGCTGCTGCTTTTTGGAACCATCGCAAGTGTGGGCGTTCAGAATCTGATGCAGAACAAGGTAGACATGAATGAAACCCGCAATGTTATCATCATCTCTGTGATGCTGACGATGGGCTTGGGTGGCGCCGTTCTCTCATCCGGTTCCTTTGCCATTTCCGGCATCGGTCTTTCCGCCGTCATCGGCGTAGTTCTCAACCTCGTTCTTCCTAAGACGAAGAAGAAAGAGGCATAAATAAGGAAAAAGCTTTGAAAACGAGATTGTTTTCAAAGCTTTTTCTTTTTTATTAGAACAAAAAGAGGGGTAAAACAAGGATTTTAACCTACTAAAACAGTTCTTTCAACTAAGAAAAAAAGCATTTATACCTAGATAAAATCTCCGTTCATAGACGTTGAATGTCCGTTCAAAGACGTTGAACCGCCGTTCAAAGACGCTGAACCGCCATTCAACGTCTATGAACGGAGATTTCAATAGGGTTAAAGAACATTTTATCCTATAATCAACCAAGACTTTTCCTGAGATTAACACATTATTAATACAGAAAGAAGGAAGAAAGGAGATAAGAGAGATGAAGAAAAGACGTTGTTTCTATCTTGAACTAAACCGATTATACTAGAAAAGCGTGCAAGCTACATCTCTGTCGCCTGCACGCATCCTCTTTTTATTTAATCGCGCTATGATATATAATAGCTTTTTACAATCTCGCTCCGAATCTTGCGCTTGGCAATGGAGCGGTAAAGTAATAGTTCTGGTCGTTATTCTTATCCAGGAAATTCACCTGCTTCATACCGAAGAAAGGCAGACCACTAGGGAAGAGCGGAGTAAAATCGGTTACACCACCAGAGAGAGCAGGACTGTTATCCTGATAATCGAAATTCCAAGTCTTATCGAATGCCAATGGAGCACCATTCTCCACTTTATCAATCTCGCAGTTGATATTCATCTTGTCGCTCTGAGTGAAACTCTTGAAGAGAGGGTTGAACAGACCAGCCACGCTGCTCTTGATATCAGTATCAAACCAGATGCCCAAAGCTGCATCCTTCGCCATCTGCTCTACTCCTGTCTCTGTAGATGCAAAGTAGTAGTTTGGAGTAAGACGGCTGTGCTCCATATCAGCACCATCCTTCTTTGGCTGCTTCAGGCCGAAACGTGAATCATAGATGAGGTTGTTCACAAAGATTGGCTTCGCAGCCTTCTCTACCCATACAGAACCACCCTTCTTGTTCTTGGCACGGCGCCATCCGCAATTAACTACAGTATTGTTGTAAGCAGTCATCTCGGTAAGCGGAATCACCTCACTATTGCCGGCATTAGAGAGTTTGAAGGCGTTGGTGCAGGCGTTGTAGATGATGTTGTTGGCTACATCGAGCTTGCAACCCGCCTTTACGTTGATAGCCTCGCCGCCATCGGCTGCATTTCCGCTATCAGCAAATATATTGTTGATAATCACGCCGTTACCACCAGTAAAGTAAGTCTGGTCGTTGTAGTTATCGTGGAAGAAACTGTTTGCCATCACGAACTTACCATTCACATTACAGAAGTGGAAGGCTGGCACACCACCATCAATGGTAGTCTTGAAAAGCTTGTTCTGGAAAGAAGCAGAACTCTCGGTAGGAGTAGCTCCGGCATAGGCCACATCCACGTGGTTGAGTACCACTTCTTCTGAATTGTAGCCACAGATGATGCCGCCCCAATCGGCTGGTTTCTTGGTATCAGAAGTGATGGTAACTGGCTTCTCGGCGGTTCCCAGACAATAGAGATTGCCCAATACCACGATTTCTACCGGTACCTGAACCTCTGATTTGCAGGTAACAGTTACGCCCGGCTCGATGTAGAGCGATGTTCCTACAGGAATCTCCACGCTCTCGCTGAGGGTAGTATCCTTGCTCCAAACCAGAGAGCCTTTAGGATATTCTGCCACCTTAGTTGTAATGACATCTTTAGAACCCTGGTTCTGGTTGCCATCACTTCCATTAGCGCCATTATTCACGTAATCGTATGGATTTATATTATCGTTCTCGCAAGATGTGGAGAACATTGCAGCTGCTGCCATCATAAGCATGCAAGCTAAAGTATTTATCTTTTTCATTTTTTACCTTTTTTCTTTTTACCTTTTATAACTTGTATCTCACTCCCAGCAGGAAGGTTCTGCCATACTGATAAGTTCCCACGATGGTCTTATCGCTCTTCTGGCCCTCATACTCCAGGTTGCTCTTGTTCACGGTCTTCAAGTATCTCTCGCGCTTGGCATCGAGCAGATTGTTTGCCTTGAAGAAGACGGAGATGCCGTTCTTGAATTGCTTCTCGGCACTCAGGTCGAGACCGAACATAGCCTTATCCCACTGGTCGGCATCCTTGAAGGGAGAAACCAGGGCGAGCTTGGTACCCGTGAAGGAAGAGGCCAACTGCGCATTCCAGCCATTCTCCGTATCCTTATATAATAAGGAGATGTTGGCGGTATGAGGAGCCTGGTTAACCAGCGGACGGGTCTGGGTTACACCCGTCTTATACTCGGCACTACCCTCCTTGTACTCACGCTTCGAAGTGGTGATTTCAGAATGGGTGTAAGTATAATTCGCCTTTACTCCGAAGTGGCGGATGTACTTGATCACATCGATTTCGAAGCCCATGTTCCTGGCATTACCCAAGTTATCCGGCATGTAGTAAGCATCGGTTCCGGCACCAATCTTGCCATCAGATGTTACGAACACCTGCTCTATCGGGTCTTTCAGATACTTATAGAACACGCCGGCAAGAATCTGCTCTGTCTTGCTTGGGAACCACTCCCAGCGCAGGTCGATGTTGTCGATGCGGGCACGCTTCAGGTTTGGATTACCCTTTTCCTGATACTCCTCGCCCATAATCTGATAAGGCACAATCTCATAGAAGCCCGGACGGTTGATGGAGCGATAGTAAGAGAGACGCACGTTCATCTTCCTGGTTGGCGTCCATTTGATGGATGCAGATGGCAGATAATCCCAGTAGCTCTGCTCGCCCACCTGTCCCATGTTACGGAAGTGCTGGAGCATGGTGTAAATCTGGTTGGTATGCTCGGCACGGAAACCGGCATTCAGTTCACCCACCTCGCTCTTCAGGGTTACCATGGTGTAGGCGCCTCCGATGTGCTCCTTGGAATCGTAGTTGAGCTGCGAAGCCTGAGAATAAGGAGTTTTGCAAACCCAATCTATATTGGCATACTGCTCTAATCCGTTTCCATCCATCGTCTGCGAGATGTCGGCAGGATTGAAGATGTAAGAATAATATCTATTGCTGCGTTCTTTTCTGCGATACTGCGCACCCGCCTTCCAGAGAGCCTCCACATCGTTGGCGAAATGGGTATCGTAAGAAAGGTTGATGTAGCCTGCCCAATCGGTATCCTTGTTGTGCTGGAACCGGCGCTCGGCACCCTTAGGCAGGGTCTTAATGATATTCTTATTGGCATCCCAGATGGAACCCGAAACGGCATCGCCGCCATTCTCGGCTTTTCTGCTCACGGTATTCGTCAGGGTTACGTAGGTTCTGTCCGGATCTTCCTCCTTTGCCTGCGAAAATACGCCCGACCAATCTACGGTAAAATCCTTGGTAAGATGATGCGTACCCTTCAGGTTAGTGGCGAAGATGCTCTGGGTGGTTGAGAGAGAGCGCACCTCATCGTCCTGGGTATAGCTGTCGGCTCCGATGTATTCGGTGTTGACACTGTTATTGTATCTGATGCCCTTGGAATTGGTGCGCACATACATGTTGTACCATTCCAGCTTGTGGCCAGGCAGGGTTAAATCTATCTTGGCATGAGCACCCGTGGTAAGATCATGGATGCTGTAGTAGCGATGTTGCAGATTGGAAATGTACATTGCCTGCTCGCCCGAAGCCATCTTTACGGAATTGTAGGTGCGCTCGGTGCCACGGAAAGTATTCTGCACGCTTCCGGCAAGCATCACGCCCAGGCGGTCGTTCCAGAAGCGGTTGCCGATGCTCAAACCTCCGATGAAGTTAGGAGATGGCATGGAATGACTCTTCAGCTGAACAGGGCCTTTCTTGAAATCACTCATCTGCGCCTTGTAGTCTTTTCCGAAAGCCTCGTAAGGAGCCTTCTTTGTATAATCAGAGCGGTTGCTGGTAAGATAATCTCTGCCATCCTTCCAGAAATAATCACTTGCTCCGATGGCTGCATTCGCCAGAATCTGGAAGTGGGATGGCGCATCCTTCATCACCATATCCACCACGCCACCGGCTGCATCGCCTTCCATATCAGCCGTCAAAGACTTGGATACCACGAGGCGATCCATCAGATCAGAAGGGAAGATATTCAACGGAATGTAACGGTTTTTATCATCCGGACTTGGAATCTTCACGCCGTTTACCAGGGTGTAGTTGTAGCGCTTGTCCATGCCTCGGAGGATGGCGTAGGAAGCCTCGCCCGATGCATCACGCTCCATGGTTACACCCGATACTCGCTGCAGAACGCTTGCCACGTTGACATCAGGCGAAAGCTGGATGCTCTGCTGGCTCATCACGTTGAGCACGTTGCCGGCATTCTTCACGGTTTCTATGGCACTTCGGTCGCTGCGGTATTCACGATGACCGGTAACCACCACTTCGCCCAACTGCTTCAGGTCTTCATCCATCGGAATATCCACCTTGTCTTTCTTAGCCACATCTACTACCATCTCCCTGGTCTTGTACGACATGTAGGAAACGATGATGGTAAACTTGCCTTTATCAGGCAATTCATTCAGGGTGAAAGTACCATCAAGTCCAGTGGTGGTACTCACGTTGGGCAGCTCCTTTACTCGGATTACGGTTCCGATGAGGGGTTCACCCGTTTTGTTATCCTTGACTATACCATCCAGCGTATGTGCCTGGATGGAGGTAGTCGCAGCGGCTAGAAGCGCCGCACTCAGTAAAATTCTTTTCATCTATATCGCTATTGAAATCTTCATTCGTTTCTTTTCGCAAAAAGCTCCTTTTACCTTTAAGATAAAGGTTTGAAGACCAGCGATGGAATCGCTGGGAACGGGGGTGCAAAGGGGTTAAAGCTCTTTTTACTTTTTTACCTTTTTACTTTTTTACCTTTAAAACCGTGTGGATGATTTTTCCATCCTTGTCAATCATCGACATTCTCAGCTGCTTCTTATCTGCTGTAAATACAGAGAAACCATCGGCAGGACTGCAGAACACGGTGCCATCGATAGGCTTTACAGGGCGAGCCAGAGATGAAGAGGAATTGACTACGTAGTCGATGTTGTCGCCCTTCTTCTGGATGTGCTGGAAGTTGTGGATATGGCCGCAGGCATAAATCGCCACATTATTATATTTATGGAGGATAGGAAGAAGGCGCTTCTGCATGTCGAGTCGCTCACTCTCCTTCTTCTCGGTGTAGGCGTAGATAGGATGATGACCTACCACGATGACCCAGTCTTCCTTGGCATTCTTCAGGGTTTCGTCGAGCCAGGAGAGCTGAGCCTCTGCATCCTGCTTGCAGGCATCAGGATATTTTTCTGACGCCTTGCGATAAGAATCGATAAGAGGTGTGGTGTCGAGGAAGATGACACGGATGGTAGTTCCCTTGTGGTCGAACACCTTGGTGTAATATTTGGCTGGCATCATCCAGCGTCGGCTCACCTTACCATAGTCCATAAAAGCCTGAGTATTACCACGATACTCATGGTTTCCACAAACCGGGAACCAGTCGAGCATCAGGTCTGGATGAGAATAAACATATTCGTAATTGGTAAGCCACAGAGGGTCCTGGGGGGAAGCCACGCCATTGAAATGGTGGATGTCGCCCACGGCAAGTACGCATTCAGGATCTACCGTACCCGCCATCTCGCCCATCAGTTCGGCGATAGGCTTCTGGTCGTAGTAGCCGTTTCGACCCATATCATTGGTCATGTAGAGGGTGATTTCACCCTTCAGTTTCTGCCATTCGGCAGCATTCGCCTTCCAGTTAGGATTCTGCGGAATAGCGGTTGCTGCACTCTGAGAGCAGGTTGTTAATGCTGCGTTTTGCGCCTGTGCAGTCAAACCTCCGCCCAACAATAAAGCCGAAGCCAAAACTACAGTAGCTACTCTACCTTTCATCATAGCAAAGCCATTCATGCTGCTATGCTTACCCGATACTTTCTTTTCCATTTTTCTTTATCTAACTATAATACCTTTCTATAATACCTTTATTAAAGATTTCCCCTTTCGGGGTAATTCCTGTTAAATTTCGGGTGCAAAGGTAGGGGTATTATGTGTCAATGAGGTTACAAGGATTTTAATTAGCAGATAAAAGATACTACAATTTTATTACGGGAGTTTCCCCCGATGCTTTTAGGGAAAATCATACGCTGGTTTATGGTTTTCCCCTTGTTGTTTTCAGCTATTCTCCCTATCTTTGCACCAGAAATAAATAAATGCAGTAATAACCCTTTAAAGAGAAGATAGTTATGAAAAGAATGATTATGACATTGGTAGCAGTATGGATGATGATTACATCTATGAATGCTCAGAGACTGACAAATATTCAGGCAGAAGCCCGTTTTATCACAGATAAGATGGTGGTGGAACTGGGATTGAGCAGCGTTCAGCGCAACAGCATCCTGAACATCAATCTCAATTATCTCAATGGCATCCGCAGCTATCGCGACATTGATGCCTACGGCTGGCATTACCGCAACAAGCAGCTCAAGCGCATGATGACCGCCAGACAATGGAAGAAATTCAAGAACTCATACTATTTCTATCGCCCTATCGGCTGGCAGAATCATGTGTATGTTCACCATATTTACACCAAGTATCCAAAGCATAACTGGGGACACGACAAGCGCCGCCCTCGCCCTGAGTGCAGCTACGGAAGACCAGGATGGCCAGGCGGAACCCATGTAACTTATGGACCAGGAAAGCCGTGCAAGCATCACAAGTATCACAAGCACGACAAGAAGTGGAAGCACGATAGAGATTGGGATGATGATGATGATGACGATGATTGAGATAATGACAGGGATGATGACTAAGATTAAGACAAACATTCGATGATAAAACAGAAGAAATCCAAGCTAGAGATCATTCTCCGGCTTGGATTTCTCGTTAAATAAAAACTAACTATGCCGTCTAACTAATCATTAATTACTAACAAGATGTCTTCCACAATCTGCTCATCGAGCAGGCGATTATCCGAAAGCAACTGCTTCACATCGTATCTGTCGTAGAGACCCTTTCTGATGCCGCCCACCATCACCTTCATTTCTGAAGTGCCATAGTAAGAGGCGATTCGCTCTCCGAAGCCGCCATCCTTCGAGCCATCCTCCAGGGTTACCACCAACTGATGGTTTGCCTTCAGGCTATCCAGCACTTCGGCATCCACCTCATTCAGATAACGGGGATTGATGAGCGTAGCATCGATGCCCTTATCAGCCAACAGGCGAACAACATTCTCGCCCTTCTGATAGAACGAACCGGCGGCGATGACTGCCACCTTCTCGCCCTGGTGCATCACCTTGTACTTTGCCTCGTAATCATACTCTGCATCAACGGCTTCTGACGTATGAACCACGCCATTGCTAGGCACGCGGATGGCGATAGGTTTCTTATCCTGCAGAATGCTCCAGCGGAGCATGGCGAAATACTCCTCGCAGGTGGTTGGAGCCAGATAGATGAGCCCCGGAATGCTACAGAGCATCGGAATATCGAAAAGGCAGATGTGGGTGATGTCGTTCATCGAGTTCACTCCGCCTCCTACCACGTTGATTACGGCAGGGTTGGAATTGATGCAGAGGTCTTGCGCTATCTGGTCGTAGGTACGCTGGATGAAGGTGCTGTAAACGGTCCAGACAGGATGCAATCCACCCTTCGCCATTCCCGAAATCATGGCCACCGCCTGCTCTTCGGCGATTCCCATATCGTTGTGCTGCTTGCCAGCCAGTTGGCGCTTATCGGCAGTAAAGCCACCTGCGGTAGGAGTACCGGCGGTTACGGCGATGAGGGTCTTATCCTGCTTCATCTCGCTGAGCATCCAGTCAGAGAATAATGTGCCGTAATCCTCTATTGGAGCAACTTCCGGGAGGGTTCCATCGGCATTCTTTCTTGGTCGGCTGCCATCTTCCAGGTTGAAAGGCAATCCCCAATGCCAAGCCTCCTTGTTGGCTACGGCTGGCGCAAATCCATGACCTTTCTCTGTGTGAATGTGAACCACGGTAGGCTTATCCGTATCCTTCACGCTCTCGAAAACCTGGATGAGTTTTTCGATGTCGTTACCCTCTTCCAGATACTTGTATTCAAAGCCCCACGCCTTGAACCAGTTGTGCTCGCAGGTGCCGTTGCTCTCGCGCAAGGCACGCAGGTTCTTGTAGATTCCGCCATGATTTTCGGCGATAGACATTTCGTTGTCGTTCACCACGATGATGATGCCCGTGCCGAGTTCCGAAGCCTCATCCAGTCCCTCGAAAGCCTCGCCGCCCGAAAGGGAGCCGTCGCCGATAACGGCGATGATGTTCTCATCGGTACCCTTGATGTCTCGCGCCTTCTGCAAACCGGTGGCAAGACTCACGGAAGTAGAAGTATGCCCCACCTCAAAGTTATCATACTCAGGACATTCGGCAGGAGAAGAATAGCCCGAAATGGCATTCATGTCATCCATATCGCCGAGGAATCCCGCAGCTCGTCCGGTGAGCACCTTATGCGGATAGCATTGGTGGCTTACGTCAAACACGAGCTTATCCTTTGGCGCATCAAACACGTAGTGAAGTGCCACGGTAGCCTCCACGAATCCCAGGTTCGGCCCCACATGACCGCCATGCTTGCTTACACGGTTCAGCACAGCCTGTCTGGTTTCATCAGCCACCACCTGCAGCTCCTTCAAATCTAGCTTCTTCAAGTCGGCTGGCGACTTTATTTTCTCAATATACATTTTCTTATAGTTTTAATTATGATTTCTGGGTGCAAAGATACGAAGAATCTTGAAAACACGCATTACCCAAACTACAGAAAAAATGAATAATTTTCCGGAAATCTCATCTTGGAAAATTTCTTAAAAATCTCATCTTGGAATATTATCCGGAAATCTCATTTTGGAAATCAGCCTACAGCCTTCTCCCTATCCTTCAGAATCACAGCCATGTTATCCATCGCCCATTCTATCAGGTAATCCATAATAGGCACAAGGGTTTCAGCACGGGGTGTGAGAGAATACTCCACTCTTGGCGGCACTTCGGCATAAGCCTTGCGGGTAACGTAGCCATCAGCCTCCAACGATTTTAACGTGCTGGTAAGCATTTTCTGCGAAATATCCGGAATCAGCTTACGCAGGGCATTAAACCGGAGGGGGCCATCCTGATGATATTTCAGGGTGTAGATTACCAGTAGCGACCACTTGTCGCAAACACGCGCCAGGACGTTACGGATGGGACAGTCCTGCACAACCATTTCTTTTATCATTCTTCCCATAATCTATTTTCTTTTTATTATTCTACTTTAATAATCTGCAATAGGCTACAAAAGTAACTAATATCCGAAAAGATACCAAACATGCAAAGTTAATCTAAGTTAACGCTTTATTTTTCTTTCTCCCATTCCCACGCAATAGTTACCTCTCGGTAACCATCTTACCCCCAAGTGCCCTCTTGCAGGAACCAGTTTTTCGCAGTATCTTTGCAGCGCAATTCAGAAATAAAAAGAGAAATATAAACATTTAAAAATAACAGAAAAGATGAAAGAAACAAAGACTATAGCAAAGGCTGCTAACTTCACAGCCACAGATTTTGGTAAGATGAGTGAAATCAAGGATTACACCTTAGAGCTGGGGCCTGAGATTAAGATTCCAGGAAAGGTATTTGGCGGTCAGAGCGTAAACGCAACCGGCAGCGAATTCTCATTCCAGGTTATGGTTCCAGGTCAGGAGACTGGTTTCCTCCACACCCACAAGAACCACGAGGAACTGTATTTCTTCCTCAGCGGCAAGGGCGAGTTCCAGGTAGATGGCAAGGTATTCCCTGTTCAGGAGGGAAGCGTAGTGAGAGTAGCACCAGACGGCAAGCGCTCTGTTCGCAACAACGGTACAGAACCACTCGTGATGCTCTGCGTGCAGTATAAGGCCGAAACCTTTACAGCCGAAGATGCAACCGACGGCGTGATTCTGAATGATAAGGTGGAGTGGTAGGAACTACTCCACCACCACCATGATTTCAGGATGCTCAAGCTTTTCCTTTTTCTTGAGCTTCTTCACCACTTCGGAATAGCTGTGGCGAATCAGGGCCTGGATGAAATCATCTTCCAGCGTGCCATAAAGGTTTACCTGATTCCAGTATTTCTTATTCCAATGCCATGCGCCTTCTATTTCGGGATGCACTTCCCGGAGTTCGAGGGCGTAATCGGCATTACATTTCATCGTAACCCACTCGGGGCGCTCCAGGTCAACACAGGCAAAGATTTTGCCCAAGATGCGAAACACCAAGGTCCGCTCATCAAAAGGAAAAGCCTCGGTTACGAGGGGAAGCGAGAGGCAATACGCTCTAACAGATTCTATATTCATCATTTCTTCTGATTATTTCTGATTAAAATGTTTCTATGTTTTAGGGGACAAAGATAATAAATTCTGATGAAACGGCAAGCCTTATTCCATAAAAAAAAAGAAAAACTTTAAAATAACTCCCTTATGGGATACCTGAAAGCAATCTTTTTGTAACTTTTTCAAGAAAATATTTGGTAGTTACATAATTTTATTGTAGATTTGCTGCAGTTTTTTTAAGAAGGAGTACTTATGCAGAAGAAAAAGGATAAAAACCTGATGAAAACGGATGTAAAACCGATGAAACAAGGACTGCTGTCCCGGATTTTCCATCTCTATTACGATGGTTTCAGGACGATGACCCTGGGCAAGACGCTCTGGACAATCATCCTCATCAAGCTTGCCATCATCTTCCTAGTGCTCAAGCTCTTTTTCTTTCCTGATTTTATCAATACAAATGCAAAGAACGGAGACAAGGCTGGCTTCGTTTCCAAGGAAATTCTAAACAGATAAAGCTATGGATTTCAATCCTATATTATCGAGAGAAATACAAAAACATTATATAATAACAATTTTAAAACCATTCAACTATGATGACAAATCTATTGTTAGACATTACATCAGCCACCATCGACTGGTCGAGGGCGCAATTCGCACTCACGGCCATCTACCATTGGCTGTTCGTGCCGCTCACCCTGGGACTGGCAGTAATCATGGGCATCGCCGAAACATGCTACTACCGCACCAACAAGCCGTTCTGGAAGCACGTAACCCGTTTCTGGCAAAAACTCTTTGGCGTGAACTTCGCCATGGGCGTTGCCACAGGCATCATCCTGGAATTTGAATTCGGCACCAACTGGAGCAACTACTCCTGGTTTGTGGGCGACGTATTCGGCGCTCCCCTAGCCATCGAAGGCATCCTGGCATTCTTCATGGAGAGCACCTTCGTAGCCGTAATGTTCTTCGGCTGGGATAAGGTGAGCCGGGGCTTCCACCTTGCCTCCACCTGGCTCACGGGACTTGGCGCCACCATTTCTGCCTGGTGGATTCTCGTAGCCAACGCCTGGATGCAATATCCTGTAGGGCAGGAATTTAATCCCGACACCATGCGCTTCGAGATGACTTCGTTTATGGATGTGGCACTCTCGCCATTCGCCATCAACAAGTTCACCCATACCGTTACTTCCTCCTGGATCATCGGTGCCACCTTCGTAGTAGCCGTAAGCTGCTGGTATCTCCTGAAGAAGAGAGAAACCCAACTGGCGAAGGCGAGCATCAAGATGGGTGCCGGAGTAGGACTCATCGCCACCCTGCTGGCTGCGATGACCGGCGACAGCTCTGCCTATCAGGTGGCACAGGTGCAGCCGATGAAACTGGCTGCGATGGAAGCATTATATAATGGTGGCAAGGGCGAGGGTCTTACGGCTATAGCAGCCGTTCACCCCTTCCAGCAGCCCGATTATGAAAACGAGCAGGAGCCAGCCATGCGCATCGCCATCCCTAACATGCTCTCGTTCTTAGCCACCCGCACAGCCGATGGCTACGTGCCAGGCGTGAACGATATTATCAAGGGTTACACTAAAGAGGATGGTACACGTGAACCATCCGTGCAGGAAAAGATAGCCCGGGGCAAGAAGGCGATAGTTGCCCTGAAAACCTATCGCGAAACGAAGGCGAAAGACCAGCTCCCTATCCTCAGGGAGAATATGAAATACTTCGGATATGGTTACATCAAGGACGCCAAAGAACTGGTACCGAGCATCCCGATCTGCTTCTACGCCTTCCGCCTGATGGTGGGAGTAGGCTGCCTGCTCATTCTCTTCTTCGCCCTCAACCTCTTCCTCGTCTACAAGAAGGAAATCGCCCAATACCGATGGTTCCTCATTTCCGCCATCATCATGATTCCGCTGGCTTACATCGCCTCAGAATCGGGCTGGATAGTAGCAGAAATCGGTCGCCAGCCTTGGACCATCCAAGACCTGCTGCCAGTAAGCGCCGCCATCTCCGACATCGAGGCAGGCAGCGTGGCCACCACCTTCTTCATCTTCCTGGCACTCTTCACCACCATGCTTGCCGTAGAAATCAGCATCCTGGTGAAGCAGATTAAGAAAGGACCGGAATATGAATAAAAGCTTAAGATGATAAACTTAAGATTATGAATTAACTTTATGACATTAGCATTATGACATACGAATTTTTGCAATCATACTGGTGGTTCCTCGTATCATTATTAGGAGCCCTGCTGGTGTTTCTCATGTTTGTACAGGGAGCCAACACCTTGATATTCTATTTGGGAAAAACGGAAGAGGAGCGTCGCCTCATCATCAACTCTACGGGACGAAAATGGGAGTTCACCTTCACCACGCTCGTCACCTTCGGCGGAGCCTTCTTCGCCTCATTCCCGCTGTTCTACAGCACCAGTTTCGGCGGAGCCTACTGGCTGTGGATGATCATCCTGTTCTCGTTTGTGATTCAAGCCGTGAGCTATGAATTCCAGAACAAGATAGGTAATTTTCTTGGACCGAAGACCTTTCAGATCTGCCTCATTATCAACGGCATCGTGGGTCCGCTGCTTCTTGGCGGAGCCGTAGCTACCTTCTTCAACGGCAGCAATTTTCTGATAGACAAGGGCAATATTACCAACAGTCTGCAACCCGTTATCAGCCGCTGGGCAAACGCCAGTCATGGTCTTGATGCCCTGCTCGACCCATGGACCGTGGTGCTGGGACTTGCCGTACTGATGCTAGCCCGCATTCTGGGCATGCTCTACATCAAGAACAACATCGAGCACCAGCAGATTCAGGAGCGCTGCACCCGCCAGTTGCCATGGAATGCCCTCCTCTTTCTATTGTTCTTCCTGCCATTCCTCATCAGATTACTGGTAAAGGACGGATTCAGCACTTCTTCTTCCGGCATTACGATTGAGAGCATGAAGTATCTTCACAATCTTCTGGAGATGCCAATCTTGCTTGTAATATTATTAATAGGTGTAGTGCTCGTTCTTTTCGGCATTTTCAAGTCATCGAGGAGCGTGCAGTATCGCAAGGGAATCTGGTTTACGGGCATCGGAACCGTGCTCACCGTGCTGGTTCTGCTGCTGATAGCCGGCTGGAACCACACCGCCTACTATCCGTCGAACATCGACCTTCAGAGTTCGCTCACCCTCGCTAACAGCTGCAGCAGCGAGTTCACGCTCCGCACCATGGCGATAGTCTCCCTCCTCATCCCGTTCGTGCTCGCCTACATCGTCTTTGCCTGGCGCGCCATCGATCGCAAGCGCATTACGCAGGAAGAAATAGAGCAGGGAGAAGCGTATTAAAAAAGGCAGGGAAAGCCTATTAAATATTCTCCACACGCCCTGATCAGGGCGTGTGGAGAAGACGTCCCATAAAACAAAAATCTGTAACCAATCTTTTGTCTTTCTAAATAAAAGCAGTATCTTTGCAGACATGAAACAGAAAATCATAGATAAAATCAACCGATTGGCAAGCCAGAAAGAGCCTTTTCTCTTTGTCATCAACTACCAGGCAGACGAGGCCTTCATCCGCAAGCTATCAGATATAAATCCCGAAGAATGCCTCTTCGATTTCGAAGGAAGAGGTAACTGGAGAGAAAACCATTCGAAAGAAATGGGGGATTCTAAAAGAATTTACGAGGAGATTTCAAGGGAGATTCCAAAGGAGATTTCGGAGAAAAAGTTTTTCAAAGGAACTCCTTTGGACTCTCCTATTTCTTGGCAGATAACCCCGCCCCTTTATAACGATTATGAGCGAAGCTTCAACATCGTGAAGAGCAACATTATGGCGGGCAACAGCTATCTTACGAATCTCACCAACCGGGTTCCCGTGAGCTGCAATCTTTCATTAGAAGAAATTTTCCATCGTGCAAAAGGGAAGTATAAACTGCTGCTCAGAAGAAAGAGAACCCAAGCAGAAGATAAAGCTCATTTGAAAGAAGAGAACATAGAAGAGAATCTCACCCCCTTCGTCTGCTTTTCGCCCGAAACCTTCGTCAGAATCAAGGGCGGAAGAATCTACTCCTATCCCATGAAGGGAACCCTGGATGCATCCCTCCCCAATGCCGAAAAGCTGCTGATGGAAGACCGGAAAGAGGCGGCAGAACACGCCACCATCGTAGATCTGATAAGAAACGACCTGAGCCGGGTGGCAGAAGATGTAAGGGTAGATAAATACCGTTACGTCGACGTGCTGCACACCAACAAGGGCGACATCCTGCAAACCAGTTCAGAAATCAGCGGTCGCCTGCCCGAAGATTACCCGCACCATCTGGGCGAAATCCTCGATGCCCAACTCCCAGCCGGTTCCATCACGGGTGCCCCGAAAGATAAAACCATGCAGATTATCCAAGAGGCAGAAGGCTACGACCGCGGCTTCTACACGGGCATCATGGGAATCTACGACCAGGGCGAACTCAACTCTGCCGTCATGATAAGATTCATAGAAGAAGAAACTTCGCCGGTTGATTTTGAAGCCGACGGAGAAAAGAATTTCAAGGCAAACGAAGGAAAGAAGCCGAAGGAAAGCCGAAAATTGTATTTCAAGGCAGGCGGCGGCATCACTTCGAAGAGCGATTGCCGGAGGGAATACGAGGAAGTGATTCAGAAAATCTACCTTCCGTTTTAAATCTACCTTTCATCTTAGAAAAAATAAAAGAGATTATGAAACAGCAATTTGTAGAAACAATAAAGATCAAGAACGGCAAGGCTCTGGCCCTGCCCTATCATCAGGCAAGAATGGAGAGAACCATCCGCAGGTTCTTTCCAACCCTCGCATCTGAAGAAATAAAACTCTCATCCCTCATTTCCCCAAAAGAGGAAATGAACCTTTACAAGGCACGAGTGGTTTATGGCATCCAGGGCGTGGAAGCCATCGAGTACGCCCCCTACAAGATGAAGGAGATTCATTCCCTCAAGGTGGTAGAGGATAATAATATCGACTACACCTATAAGAGCACAGACCGAAGTGCGCTCAACGCCCTGGTAGCCCAGAAGGACGATTGCGATGAAATCATCATTGTAAAGAACGGGCTCATTACCGATACCTCCTTCACCAATCTCGCCCTTTTTGATGGCAACAGATGGCTCACCCCCAAGCATCCCCTGCTCCTGGGAACCAAGCGTGCCCAGCTCCTGGAAGCCGGCATCATCCAGGAAGCCGACCTCACACTAGAAGACCTCAGAAAGGCGGAAAAAGTGAGTCTCTTCAACGCCATGATAGATTTCGGAGAGCGGGAAGTAACCAAGATTTTCCTACCAGATCAAAACTGATTAAGCCCACAATTATAAAGAAAGAAATTCTACAGCTCTATCACCTCCAAATCATCCGGAACGAAGATTCTACCCTTGAAGTTCTCGGCAGCTTCACGGGTATAATTTTCTTTACGATTAGCGAGTGTTTTCTCCTCCGTATGATACAGGATAAGATTCTTCACGCTCAGTTCCTCCGCCAGTTTTCCGGCATCAAGCGCCGTACTGTGGCATTTCTCATAAGGCTTGAACATATCGCGGTCGGCATAGAGACAAAACGCCTCACACATCATCCAGTCAGCCCCCACTATGTAGCGTCGGTTCTGCTCGTTATAAGGTTCATCACCCAGGCACGCCAAGACCAAAGGCTTATCCGATTCATCAGAAGAAGGCAACTCAGCTCGGAATCCGAACTGTTTTTCCTTAGTAGACTGAATATCAAAGCATTCCAACTTCATATCCCCCACTTCGAAGCAATCGCCATCTTCCAACTGATGGAACACCACCCTTTCAGCCACCTTAGCCAGTTGCTTCTTGGCAAGAATCATGTCGATGATGGTCTTGATCACCTTCATCACCTTATCGTTTCCATACACATGCAGCAATCCCTCATATCCCTTACATTGTGCCACCATTCGGATTACCCAGATTACCCCCAGCACATGGTCGGTATGCGCATGGGTAACGAAGAGGTGATGAATGTCAGAAATCTGAACATTTATCTTCTTCAGCTGCGCCAGTATTCCGTTTCCTCCGCCCGCATCCACCAGCATCAGGGTGCTGGGAGTTTGGAGCACAAAACAGGTATTATAAATCTGGGAAACCGTAGCATTTCCCGTTCCGAGCATCGTAATTTGAGTCGTTGTCTTATCCATTGTCTTATTCGTTATCTATTTGATTCACGCCCGCAAAACTACTCATTTTCTGATAAACCACCAAGAAAAAGCCCCAAAAACTTTGCTTATTCCAAATAATAATCTTAACTTTGCGGCATAAAAACAAAAAGCAGGTTTCGATTATGGCAAAAATAGAAAGACAAAAGCGAATCTATCGCAAGCGCATCCCTTACGGAATGCAGAACTTTGAGGATGTAATGGAAAGAGATTGTTACTATGTTGACAAGACCCCATTCATAGAGAAAATAGAAGAATCTAACATGTATTTCTTCTTCATTCGCCCTCGCCGTTTCGGCAAGAGCCTTACCCTCTCCATGCTCGAAAACTATTACGACATCAACAAGAAGGATAAGTTTGAAAGCCTCTTCGGCAAGCTTTACATCGGAGAGAATCCTACCCCTGAACGCAACAGCTATCTCATCCTTCACCTGAATTTTGCCATGATTTCAGCAGGATTGGATAATTATAAAAAAGGACTTGATGCCCATTGCAACAACAAGTTCAATTCCTTCTGCAGCAGATACGCCCACCTTTTGCCACCGGACATAAAGGAAGAGATGAACCAGAAGGAAGATGCCGTTGCCCAATTGGGATTTCTATGCGACAAATGTGCTGAAGCAGGCTTGAAGATTTATCTCTTCATCGACGAATACGACCACTTTACCAATCAGATTCTTGCCCACAAGGAGCATGAAAAACGATACTGCGAGCAGACTCACGGTGAGGGATATCTACGACATTTCTTCGACACAATCAAGGGAGCCGCAGGAGATTCACTGGGCAGAGTTTTCGTTACAGGAGTAAGTCCCGTAACAATGGACGATCTGACCAGCGGTTTCAACATCGGTACCAACTATTCCCTGTCTCCGGAGTTCAACGAAATGGTGGGATTCACCGAGGAGGAAGTGCGCCAGATGCTGGCTTATTACGCCAGCGTGCTGCCATTCCGCCATAGCGTGGATGAGCTGATAGAAGTGATGAAGCCATGGTACGACAATTATTGCTTCTCAGAAGAAAAGTACGGCAACACAACCATGTACAACTCCGTGATGGTGCTCTACTTTGTAGATAATTACATCCGCAACGATTATGATATTCCGAAGAAACTGGTGGAAACCAACATCCGCATCGACTACGACAAGATTCGCATGCTCATCCGCCATGACAAGGAGTTTGCCCACGATGCCAGCATCATACAGGATATTGTAACCAAGGGATACACCACGGGAACCCTGATGGAGAATTTCCCTGCCGAGCGCATCAACGATCCTGACAATTTCCTGAGTCTGCTCTTTTATTTCGGCATGGTAACGATAGGCGGAACCTACCAGGGCAACACCCGTTTTGTGGTTCCCAACGAGGTGGTACGCGACCAGATGTACACCTATCTGCTGGATACCTACAAGGAGAACGACCTCACCTTTGAGCAATACGACAAAACCCAACTGGAGAGCAAGCTTGCCTACGAAGGCGCATTCAAGCCCTACTTTGCCTACATAGCCGATTGTCTGAAACGCTTCTCCTCCCAGCGCGACAAGCAGAAGGGCGAAGCCTACGTTCATGGTTTCACTCTGGCGATGACGAGCCAATGCAAGTTCTACCGTCCTATTTCTGAACTTGACAACGATGGCGGTTATGCCGACATCTTCCTGCTGCCCCTCTGCGACATCTATAAGGACATAGAAGATTCCTACATCGTGGAATTGAAATATTGCAAGCCGGGCACCAGCGATGAGCAGCTGAACCATCTCTTCGAGGAAGCCTCAGCCCAGATAAGGCGCTACGCCAATAGCGACATCGTGCACAAATCCGTGAAAACCACGAAGCTTCATCAGCTCGTTGTGATTTACCGGGGAGCAGAGATGGCGATGTGCGAGGAGGTGGAATAAATAAAACGGAATAAAAGAAAGTGGAATAAAAGACATACAGAAAGAAAGGGCAAAAGCATCATATCATATATTGACAAGGTAATGCTCTTGCCCTTTTATCTTTAACGGATAATGTATTTCAAGATGCCGATGGTAGCAATCTTGGCTTCATTATCTTCCGGGATTTCTATGGTCTGGAAGCCATCTTTATTGAGTGACATCATAAATATATCGAAGAAAAAACAGATATATCAGAGGAATATTACACATCTTCCATATTTTTATGTTAATAATCTTAATATATTGTTGATCTTTCACAATTATTTTGTAACTTTGTAGTCAAAATACGCATATTAACTGCGTTATAATATATAAAGGTCTGAAACAACACAATATTTAAACTTCTGCAAAAGGTTATTTTGTGAAGAATATAGACCATCAAATAAAAATGTAATGAAACAACAGAAACGAATGCTACGTGTACTTGCCGATAACAAAGGTTTCAATCCTAAAGTTCTAAAGACTCTAGGAAAACGGCTAAAAGTGGGTATCATAGATGCAGACCTACTTGATCATGGAACACGCCATCCGAATCTTGCGCTCGAAAAAATAGCAGGATACTGCAAATCACTTGGGCATGAGGTACGTCTCATTTGTGACTACGATGAACTGGATATTCAACTTCCATTCTTCCCTGATAGTTGTGATTACGACGTGCTTTGTTTAGCTCAAGTATTTAAATTCACCAAACGACCTAAAGTGATTGATTTTCTTATAAAAAATCATTTCATTTTTTACGGAGGAACGGGATTCCTTGCTGAATTTGAAGATGATGTTAAACAATTGCCCAATCTTCCTCATGAAGTTGAACATCACCACCCTGACTATACTCTATATGATGAGTACATACAAAAACAAACTGGTGGAGATCCTAAATTAATAAAGCGAAGGTTCGATGACTATGTTAGCTATTCCATAGGTTTTACGACTCGTGGCTGCATCCGACAATGTGCATTCTGCGTGAATCGAGAGTTAAAGAAAGTAGTTCCTTGGTCTCCTGTATCTGAATTCATGGATCCAAAGCGACCTAGAATTTACCTATGGGATGATAACATTATGGCTGCGCCTGCTAAAGTTTTCAAAAAAGTAATGGAAGATTTGCAGGCAACAGGAAAGCCTTTTCAATTTAGGCAGGGCATGGATATTCGCTTAATGACAGATGAAAAAGCAAAACTCTTTGCTGGCGTTAAGTATTACGGAGATTATATCTTCGCTTTTGATCACTACCGCAAAGACGATGCGCATGAGTGGAAACAAGTAGAACAGACTATCAGAGGATTAGAAATCTGGAAAAAATACGTCACAAAGGAAACGAAGCTTTATGTTCTTGTTGCCTTTGATGGTTTAGATTATCAAGACATAGAAGGAGCTTTTTGGCGTATTAAAATACTCATGGAATATGGTTGCCTACCATACATCATGCGTTTTGAGGATTATAAAAAGAGTCAATATAAAACACTCTATACTCAGTTGGCACGATGGTGTAATCAACCTAGTTTCTTTAAAAAAATGAGTTTCCGGCAATTTTGCATCCGAAACGAAGAATATCATCAAGGAATACAACAACCTGTAAAGAATGGCAAATATCCTAGTAGGTTGAAATTTCCTAAAGGATTCACGCCCAAGCCCACATTCTGTGCATGCTATCGTGCCATGATTGAGTTTGAAGAGGAATATCCTGAAATTGCAAAAAAATATTATGATCTCAGATTTGAGGATTTAAAAGATACGTTCAAAAATAGAAAGTTATGAATGCGCCAAAATTTACAACTCTTGACATCGGGCAAGTAAAGCAGGATAGTCAGAACCCAAGAATTAAGCAATTCCTAGAGAACTATGTGGGCGAACCAACTAGCGAACAAATATCACTAGCGTTATCAGACTCAGGTACAGGTGATGCAACTACCTCTTATCGTACACTCCGCGAATCTATTCGTGTGAGTAAGGGTATCATACATCCTATTGTAGTTAATCATACCTCAAATGATGAAATGGTTGTTATTGAGGGAAATACTCGTCTGCAGATTTACAAGGAGTTCAATGAATCAAATCCAGATGGAACATGGGCAAAAATACCAGCTTTGCTTTATGAACAAATGACAGAATACGAAATACACTCTATTCGTCTTCAATCGCATTTGGTAGGTCCACGTGACTGGGATCCATATTCTAAAGCAAAGTATCTCTTTCAGCTAAGCGAAGTAGAATATCTTCCAATGTCTCAAATTATTTCACTTTGTGGCGGCAACAGTAATGAAATAACAAAGTCCATTGAAGCATATAAATGTATGCAAGGTGCCTATAAGGAGTATATTGAAAGTAATGATTTAGATTTTGAAACACGTGAGTTTTCAAAATTCATGGAGTATCAGAATCCAAGAATCAAGAATGCTGTCGCTAACGCGGGTTATACTATAGTAGACTATGCAGAATGGGTTGCAGAGGCTAACATCGATAAGGCTCTTAGTGTTCGTAAATTGCCAGATGTATTAAAATGTGACAAAGCTAAAGCTATGTTCTTGAAGAAGAATCTGACTGAAGCAGAAAAGGTTTTGGCCGTTGAGAATGCTGCTCAAGCACCTAAGGATTTAGATAAGGTTCCTTACGAAGTACTTTGCAATGAATTGATCGCCCGCTTTGATGACATGAAGTTTAGCGAAGTTAAAGCTCTAGCTACAGAGCAGTCTTGCGCAAAAAAACGGGATGCAATTTGGGCCTTGTCAGATATGCTCCAAGAAATGATAGATAATATACGCAGATTCGAGAATTAACATGGAGTCACAAGCACATAAAGAATACGTCCAAAATGCAATTGATTACATCAAACGGGTATTTGGTGTGTCAGATAGCCAAATTGCTGCAGATTTAGGAGATGCTTCTATGCTTCCCCCAAAATCTATCGACGGATTTAGGGCAGATATTTATGTGAATACACCTTCTATGATTATCATTGGGGAAGCAAAAACTGATAATGACATTAACAATAATCACACGCTAGCGCAATTTGCATCATACGTTAGAGAGGCAAGATTATACGATAAAAAGCGACACATTGTTATGTCGGGATCTATGGCAGCCTACCCTAGTATCCGCAACTTTATACGCCGTTTCAGAAAACGAAATGATGTTCCCGGAATTACGTTTCATACTGTTGATCCATATAAAAAAGGAGAAGTGCTAAAATGAAGAAACTCGTACAAAAAACTCATTATGACTATAGTGCCAAACTTGAAGCTTTTCCTTATCAGCACGAGGCTTTTAATGAGATCAAGGACAAAGACTACGCAGCCATATTTCATGAACAAGGACTTGGTAAGACAAAGATTGCCATTGACCTTTTACTATATTGGTTGCAAAATCGTGAGATTGATACGGTATTGATTGTTACAAAGAAAACTCTAGTTAAGAATTGGGTTGAAGAATTTGGAATACACACCAATTTGCATCCCAAAGTTCTTGACAACAACAAACGAGCAAATTTCTTTGTCTTTAACAGTCGTGCAGAGGTGGTTATAACCAACTTCGAAACTGTATCAGGAGAAAATGAAAGAATGGCTCTATTTCTAAAAACAAGGAATGTTGCAATCATTATTGATGAATCAACTAAGATAAAAAATCCTGAGTCAAAACTGACTCAAGACTTTTTTGCCTTAGCTCCTCTATTTAAGATACGAGTCATTATGACGGGGACACCTGTTGCCAATCGTCCTTATGATCTCTGGGCTCAAATATTCTTCTTAGATAAAGGCAAAAGTTTAGGAACAGACTTTAGTGCATTCAAGTTGGAAACAAATCTTACTAATTCACTAGGGCATAACGATAAAAAACGTACTCTATTTGAAGATTGTGTTTCTCACATCTTTGAGAAAATAAAATCGTTTTCTGTTCGAGAAACAAAAAATAGTGGAATCATTTCACTTCCATCAAAAAAATACGTTACGTGCTATTCTGACTTTGAGGATGAGCAACGCAGAATGTATGAAGAAGTGCAAAAAGAAATGACTACAACTATTCATCGTGGAGACTTCTCTATACTTGATGAGTCACAAGACTCACTTAAGAGATTATTGAGACTGGTTCAAGTTGCATCAAACCCACGATTATTGGATGATCATTATGATAGTATTTCTGGTAAAGAGCAGATACTTGATGACTTAATTCATGACATCATACAAAGAAATGAGAAAGTCATAGTTTGGTCTAGTTTTACAGAAAATATAGATCTATTCTGCCGTAAATATAAGCACTATGGTGCTGTTAAAATAACAGGTAAAATGGCCGTAGAAGATAGAGGTCGATCCGTAGATAGCTTTAAACATGGTGAAGCTAAAATTCTTTTTGCAACACCACAATCTGCTAAAGAAGGTTTGACCTTAACAGTAGCAAACAACTGTGTTTTCTATGATCGAGGTTTTAATCTTGATGATTATCTTCAAGCGCAAGATCGCATTCATAGAATTTCACAAAAGAAGCAATGTAATATCTACAATTTACTCATTATTGATAGTATTGATGTGTGGATAGATAAACTACTCAAAGCCAAACAAAATGCAGCATTCTTGGCCCAAGGAGACATTACGCTCAAGGAATATCAAGATGTAGCAGATTATAGTTTTGGCGATATGGTAAAACAAATATTAAATTTAGAAAAAGATAAAGTAAATGGGAAAGATAAATATTCAAAATGAAATCATAGAGTACAAAGAAAAAGAATTGAAAGTTGACGATCTTCTTTTTTGGGCTGAAAACCCTCGTGTGTATTCGATTTTAAGAATGCATACTGGTGGAGAAGAGCCTACTCAAAAAGAGATAGAAGACATTATGATTCAAAAGTGTGCTAACGTAAAGGAACTACGCTATTCTATCAAAGCTAATGGTGGTTTAACTCACCCAATATTTGTAAGAAAAAATATAGTTATTGAGGGGAACAGCCGCCTTGCAGCATATCGGTTACTCTGTCGCACAGATAAGTTGACTTGGGCAAAAATACGTTGCAACGTACTTCCTGATGATCTTTCTGATGATCTCGTATTTGCACTTATTGGCTCTATTCACATGAATGGTGTTACAGAGTGGACGCCATTTGAACAAGCTGGTTATCTTTTTAGACATTTACAAAAATCAAAAAAACCAATTGAAGCAATCTGCAAGGAATGTGGTCTAACACCAGCTAAAGCTAGATTGTATGTAAAGGTTTATGAAACTATGATTTCAAATGAAGATACAGAGCAATCAAAATGGAGTTATTACTTTGAAATGCTTAAAAATAAAAGTATTCCTGAGAAAAATGACAAAATACCAGAGTTAAACCTGATAGACAATCTTTGCAAAAAAATAAAAAATGGCAATATCGATAATGCATCAGACTTGAGAAAAATTGCCAAATTAGCCTCTGCTAATAATGCTGAAGCTAACGCAGCTCTTTCTGATTATTTACAAGGAACGGAATCTCTCGATACTGCAGTTGCAAAAGTTTCAGAGCAAGACAAAATAAAACATGCTATGAATACAGCTGTGAAGTTCAGAGAACAATTGAAAGACAAGGAATTCATCGTTAATCTGATGGATAATAATGATGAGTTTAAATTCGAAATGCAGAAAATAATAACAAGATTAGGTAAACTGTTTGCAGATGAACAAGCTGATTGATGATTTTTTCGATAAAGGCTACGAAAGTAGAATAAACGAGGCTATGTTTGACTATAACTACTCTTTTCCAGAAGAGGAGGTAGAAAACTATGTCCTGTCTCTATTAGCAACTCCTTATTCACAGTTCATAGACTATGTTGCATCTACATATTGCGTAAAGTCAATTGGTTCATCGGAAATCCCTCAAATAAGCAATTATGAAGCTTCGACTTTAGGTGTATGTAAAATAATGAATGATCATAATGACCCTGGTATGGACTGTCTCCAATTAGGCGTTCAACTGTTTACAGATGGTAAAGAGCGCAAGGATGGAGCCTATTTTAAATTTGGCGAGAACCATGTGAAAGGTGCTTCTTTTCATGGACTAACTCAATGTTGCGGAAAAAAATGGTTTCTCACTTGTTTGGGACATATTTATCCTAGAATTGATGAAGAAATGCGTCAATATCTATCTGCACGAACGTTACTTAGAAACCCATTCTTTCACATTGTTCTTGCTGAAGCAACCAAGCATGATGTAAATATTCGTTTCTTTATGCCTGAGTTATCGGAAAGTACGCAAAAAAGAAGAAGTTCTAGTTGCCTACATTTTTTAAATGTAATTCTCAAGCAATGTGAAATCGAGAAGGTTCCTATGCATCGGATATTCTATGAACCAAATAGTAAGCCCGAACCAAAACTTGTCATCAAACCTGACGTCAGTAAATCTTCTCAGTATAAATCTTACCTGCCTCTATACTCCATCCGTGCAGCTTGTGGTGCATTTAATCATGATGACACAAATGAGATAGAAGGATGGGTAAATGTAAAGAAGTTTGAGATCACACCTAATAAGGAGATGTTCATTGTACATGCCGAGGGAGCTTCCATGGAACCTCGCATCCACGATGGTGACCTTTGCGTGTTCACTTATACGAATTCAACAGAGAATGGTGAGATTATGCTTATAGAAAGTAATAATGTCTTCTGTCAACATGTTATAAAAGAGTTTCATTATACACCAACTTTGTTTCCGGAATACCCAGAAGACAATAATGTTATTTTGCATTCACTAAATCCTATTTTTGAAGACATTGTTCTTACAGCAACTGACAATCCTCGAATTGTAGGAAAACTAATTAAAGTTATACACACTCATGAGTAATTTTGAACCACTTTCAAAAGCACAATTAAAGATTTTTGGCGTTGCAGAACTCCACCAAACCTATTGGAAGGAGTTCTGTGATGCTTGTTATGGTCATTTCGGATTTGAAACTAACGAAATTCGAACTTATGAACAGAAGTATGAAACGTTTTGCCATTGCAAATGTTTTATAACAGAGGAGGATGGTTATGAAGAAAAACTTTTAGCTGTTACCGAAGAGGATTTGAGACAACTCAAAAATCTGCAGGACTGGTTTTACACTCTAAACGAAAGCGTAGACATCATTCCTACTCTATACATGTTTATTAGACGAATATGGACTATTAAAGCAAAACTTAAAAATGACTGTCAGCTCATTTCATACATCTGTCCTCGCTGCAAAAATATTGACTATAGTCAATATCTGCTAAATGATAATTATCGTTTTACACAAAAGGCGGTAAATTGGCAAAGTATTAGAGAAGTCATTAAAAACTCAACTGATTATGCTTTACTAAAGAAGATGATGAATAAAGAAGCATTTGATAAATATACAGAAGATTTCGAGCATCTTGAAGAGCCAGAAAATGGTATTTCATTCATGTATAATCCAGTCGAAGAGAGTATTTCTACAATCGTAGATCTTATCCTAGAAGAGCAGATTTCAACATTTAACTTCGAACTTAAAGAATTGATTGCAGTTCTTCCTAAAAGCAACGATTGTCCAAACGGGAGTGAGTTAAAGGCCTTTCTCTTTCGTTTATTTATGTCGTATGAGGAGTCTTTGTCTGAAATAAAACTAATGCTGGAAGAATATCCTTCACCATTAAATTTTGTAGAAATGCAAAAAGAACGCGACAATCTCATCAGAGAATTCAGAGAAACAACTCTCGGTAAACATTGGATACATTGGATGGAAAACGAAGATGGGGTCAAGCATGTTGCAAATTATTTCATGCACAACAGAAATTATTTCACAGAAATAGAAGAACGAGATTTCTTTTTCACTCTTGATAAAATTACTATTATCAACGACATACTCATGGGAGAAGGCAAAAAATATTGGTTGGAAATAGAATATCCTGATGGATGGTTTACGATGGAAGCCACAGACAATATAGAGGTTGCTTCTGATAATGGCGTTATACCACAAGACTGTAGAGATGCCATCAATAAAGTAATGACGCCTTCTTTTACTTTGCCAAATAAAGTTGTGAAGATATCCAGAAATCAAATTGTAAAAGCAGCTTATGTGATTGACTTGACAGCCAATGTACAGGTGGCTATGCTAATGGCTATTTCCATAGACGTAGAAGCAATTCGCTCTGGAACGAAGTGTATTGATTTTATCCGTGCCTTGATTGGAATTGGGGTACTGAAGTATAGCGATGATAAGGCTATAAAAAATATGTCAGATGGAATGAATAAGAAACTGAAAACATTGAAAAGAAATAAAGAACATGTTTCTTCAAATCATCCAGACTACCTTCTTTGGAAGGATAAAGATAAAGAAATCGGGAAAGAAATCTACAAAGCAATGACAACGGAAGAACTATAATCTGTTGTTTTCTGAAAACTAAATACGCTATTGAAAGCGGCAACGATTATCCGAGAAAAGGATGGTGGTTGCCGCTTTTTGCGTTTTTCTGGTTCCGATTGATTCCTTGATTTTATTCCGATTGATTCCTAATAATTCCTACTGATTCCTAATACCATGGATTTCAAGGATTTAAACCGATTATTTGACGATAGCGCTGTATCGGTACCACGCGTAGCGTTGTAATCGGTACCATGCTATCACTGCAATCGGTACCGCTTGTATCGCTGCAAGCG
>OGUC01000161.1_pt1 | contig 46431 bp, 41 predicted proteins | sample 1573701 | NCBI WGS metagenome assembly OGUC01 (sample SAMEA2582017, study PRJEB24529) | metagenome | biome: Human gut stool | place: China | collected 2011
TTCTCCATAAAAATATACTAATTTTCAGGCGGTTTTTTAATTCCGCCAACAGGTTATAATACTCTGTATCCACAGTAAATACTGGGGATGGTGTTGTATTGTCATAGGGGTTGGATGCTTACAAATGTTGGATGTGCTAACTGTTGAAAATCAGTAGTTACGTTCTAACGGTAATTTACCACTGATCTCACGGATAATAAAAATCCCAACCTGTATTGCTACAAGCTGGGATGATTTTGAACACGAATAACTCGAATAGCACGAATATCCGGGAACTGTCCGGGCTTTCTAGAGATGGAAGTCGATTTCCTTCAGCCATTCCTTGACATCGAAGCAAGGACAGCTCTTGCGAACCCAGGGGAGGTCGCGATGACCTAGGATCTCGGCATCGGGATAGTCGAGGACGAGACTGTAGAGGAGGTCTTCCAAAGATGCTTTCTGGGCAGGAGTGCGAGTGTCGGCAGGCTTGCCTTTCTCGTCGAGACCACCCTCGTAGCAGATTCCGATGCTATGGGCGTTGTAGTGGCGGGCATGAGCGCCCTCCTCGCTTTCTGGACGGCAGGGATAGACCACGCCATCCTTCGTAATGTAATAGTGGTAACCGATGGAGTGGAAACCACGGGCCTTGTGGCAGGCTTCTAAGGCTTCTACTGGGAAGTCCTGGTTAATACGTGTGGCACTGCAATGTACCACGATCAAATCGATTTTTCTTTGATTCTTCATTGGATTCTTTGGATTTTAAAGGGTTAATGATTGTCTCCCACAGATTACACAGATATTCACAGATTTTAGACCAGTTCGGTCTTTTTGTTATGGCTTATGACAGATTATGATATTACATATAAGATTAGAGGTGCCATTTATAAGGTTTATAATTCCTTGGGACCAGGCCTCTTAGAGTCGGTCTATGAGGCTGCTCTTTGCTATCAGTTGCGAAAAGAGGGCTTAACTGTAGAAAACCAAGTCAAGTTAGATGTCGTATATGATGGTGTTGTCTTGCCAGTGGATTATAGGCTCGACATTATTGTAGAACGTTCTGTCATCATTGAGTTGAAATCTGTTGAGGAATTAAAGCCTGTACATCATAAGCAACTTATGACTTATCTGCGTATAGCCAAGAAACATACTGGTATTCTTGTCAATTTTAATACAGACGATATAGCTAGCCAAATATTCCGTAAGGTTAATGGCTATTAGCCGCATCTGTGTAAATCTGTGAGATCTGTGGGAGAACTAAAATATCACTTGCAGCTCTGCACACAGAAGGAGCTGAGGACGGCAGTGAGGACGGTGATGACGAAGTTGATGACTTTCTGGATTGTTTCCTTTTTCATTGTTGTTAGTGATTAGTGTAATTAGTGATTAATGTTTAATTTTCCCACAGATTACACAGATTATCACAGATTATAGACTCCTTCGGAGTTTTTTGCAGTGAGACCTGATGAGTATAAGACCGTTGCTTGCAACAAAGAATTATCTGTGTAAATCTGTGAGATCTGTGGGAGACCAAGAAGGAAGCGGGCAGGATGAGCAAGTATCCGTTCAGGGCGATGATTTGACAATGTTGAATGGTGAGTGATGAACTCATTCCTGATGGGGCCCTCGGATTACTCCGGACTGCATCCTGCCGATGCGCTTTCTCTTGTTTCAGATGCGAGGCGGGTAGGACTACTCTAAGCCGTCGCCTCCTCCTTCTCCAGTGGTTCCGCTACCGCCCTGGTCGGTGTTGTCACTACCAGGGGTATCCTTTCCGGTATCCGGGTTGGTATCCGGGGTGGTGCCATCACCTAACAGAGCAGAGGCCTTCTTCAGCGTAGCTTCGAGGTTGATGGTCTTGGCGCTAAACTCACCGGTGCCACGAGCACGGAGACGGAAACCGTCGATGTTCTTGGCGATGGTGAACTCCTTCTCTGAGGCGGCTCCCTCCTTGTTGCGGATGCCGATGGAGAAGATGGCGAGGTCGTCAATCTTCACTGCGAAACCCTGCAAGGTGAGTTCCTTGATGCACGATACCATATCGGTAATCATGCCCTTGATGGCTCCCTTAGAGAAAGGAGTGTTGTGGCTAGCCATGTGTTCGGCCAGGCCGTCGATGTCTACCGTCTGAGTGATGACTGGATAGGCGTAATACTTGCCGTATGCCTCTGGCATCTTGGCGTTCTGATTTAGTTTTAGTACGTAAAGCAACATAGTTTTTAAGTGTTTAAATGGTTAATGGTTAATGTTGAGTGGGCGCTGCGCAGTGCCTGATTTTTGAACACGAATCTCTCGAAATCGAACGAATCTTTGACTCCTCGCGGAGGTTTTGTTTTCCCACAGATTACACAGATTTTCACAGATTTTTGACTCCTCGCGGAGTCTTTGCTGTGAGCCTTAGTGAGTACCGTTGCTTGCAACGAAGAGAATCTGTGCAAATCTGTGAGATCTGTGGGAGACTCTTTCTGAATCACAATGCAAAGATACAACATTTCATTTTCCCAACTCACCGATGCTCACTGTTGCTCACCGATACTCACCGATACTCACCGATTATCACTGATAAATATCAGGGTTCTCCCAAATGGAAGAAAATATAGGATACTTGCAGGGGATTGAACTCCTTGCAGCTCTTGGTGTATCCACTCTTCTGCAACTGCTCGTAGAGCTGGGTGCATCTTACTATCCATCTCATCAGATGGGCTCTTGCCACGTCCGGGTCGGAATCCGGAAAATAGAGCAGGGCTAACTCCTGCTTGGTGTAACTTCGTAAATCCATTTTCTTATAATATTGAATTTTCCCACACGGATCTCACGGATCTCACGGATTCTTGACTCCTTCGGAGTTCTTCCATTGAGAGTCCAAATGAGAATACCCGTTGCTTGCAATGAAAAAATAAATCCGTGAGATCCGTGAGATCCGTGTGCGACTTAAATACCATCCGTAACCATGATACTTAGCCATCGTAAATATGATACTTAGCGGTCGTAACCAAGATACTTAATCCTCCACGGTATCGTTAGGATCGATGAAGGCATCGTTGTTGATTTCGCTACCTTCCTTCTCTATCACAGCCCAGCCGTTGCCGTTCTTCTTGTGAATCTTCTTGAATCCAAGACGCTTCATCACGTTACCGATGTTCTGGTTGTTCAGGTTCTGGCGAAGGGCAGGGTTCACACCTATCCTCTCCAGTATCTCAGCACTGTAGCGGAACTTGATAAACTGTAGCGGCGTATCTGGCTCCGGCACCCGGTAGTAACGGAGTATCTGCTCCTCGGCATAGTTGGCTATCATGAAGAGGCGGTTGTGACTGCGCATCAGCTCGATGTCATCCCTCGTCAACCAGTATGTCCACTCCAGGGGCTCGCCCTTAGGATGGCTCATCACCTCCTGACCCAGTGCCACTGCCTCGGCAAACACGTGGTCGTAGTCTATCGGGTGCTCTATCGGACTCTCGATGCTCTTTACCAGCCAAGGACAGTAGCGGCGGTTCTCCTCGTCGGTGATGAACTGCTGGCTGTTGGTGGTGCCGCAGAGCGATCCGCGGTGGGGCATCTCCGAACGGTACTTGTCGTAAGGTCGGCGTATGGAGAATGTCACCTTGGTCATGTTGCTCTTGAAGGCGCTCAGGTTCTTGCCGAATACCATCTCAAACTCGTCGAGACAGAGCAGAGCCTTGCTGCTGAAAGCCTCCATGAAGTCCTTGTCGGTATAGGCGCCCGTCGAGTCGTTGAGGAAGTACTGGCGCAACTGTGGGGGCAACAGCATGTGGAAGAACGTGGTCTTGAAGATGCCGCCCTTGCCCACGAAGATGAGTATCATCTGGTTCACCACCTTCAGCGTTACCCATGCCACTACCATCGCTACCAGCCACTTCTTGAAGAAATAGCGGAAGAGGCTCTGCGTATGCTCGTTGTCGGGCAGGTTCTCCACCTCGATGCGGTCGGCGAGCTGGTCGATGTAGTCGGGATCCTCTCCCTTCTTCCATTTCGGCAGACTGCGCAGGTAATCGTCCAAGGGGTCGAAGGGCTCGCTGAAGTCGCTGTTGATGATGTTGTGCAAGGTCTTCTCTGAGAGATGCAGTCCCGACTCGTCCATCTCGCTCCAGATGGAGTTCTCGATATTGTCGTCGATGCGTACCCAGTCAGGATACTTGCCGTCTAAAACGAAGCGGCTCTCCACCTCGTAAAATCCCGTCAGCACGTTTCGGCGGAACAGATAGTGGGTGAGTAGCCACTGCTTGATGCCCCTTACCGATGGCTTGACGTTGCGCCCCTCGCCATGGCGATAGAAATGCCAGATACCAAACTTGTTCAGATGCTTGTAGCGAGACTTGATGACAGAAGCCGTATCTTCGTAGCTGGTGCCAAACTCACGGTCGGCGTAAGTCAGAACTTCTTCCTGCGGGATGCCATAGTAGATGCAGATGTCGGCAAAGTGCCATACATACTCGTTGTGATGCTCAGGCTCGAACCGATAGCCCCACAGGTCGAGCAGTTCCTTGATATGGGAAGCCGCCTCTTCGATGGTAGGCGCACCCTTGTCGCTTGACTTCGCCTCCTCTTTCACCTTGCTGCTTCGCTTTCCTCCCTTGGCGTTTCGCCTGGCAGAATACTTCGCCTGCAATGCCTTCTTCGTGTAGAGGGGGTTCAGATCCTTCGGTCCCAAGGCAAAAGGCTCGGCATCCCAACGGAAATAGGCATCCGGGTCGTAGGCAAGACCGGCGCATCGGGTGATGTCTACACACTGCTTGTCGGGAGCGATACCCAGGAGCTGGGTGTAGTAAGCCATCGCCTTCTGCAGCACGGCATCGAAGAGTTCCAGCACGCTGATGTCGTCGTCATCCACAGGACGGTAGGCACAGAATACTCTGAATCCCCTGCCGCTCACGGTGATATACTCTACCATCGTATGACTGTCGCCTCTCACCAGTTGGATAAGTTGCTCCATATCCTCCTTCTTCACATGGTCGAAGTCGAGCTGTAGCATGTAGGTAGGTTTGAGGAAGTCGGCAAGTTGTCTGCCGTAACCGTTCATGAGTGCCGAAACCGTGATGGCAGGCATCTCAGGCTTGTACTGGTCGGCAAACTGTTTGCTGATGGCGAGGCGCTTGCGGTAAGTCTCAGTCATCATTCGTAACTCAGGGCTAGAGGTAATCACGCTCTTGAGATACAACCAGTCGGCGAGTGGATGGCTCTCCGAAGATTTGATACAAGGGAAGTACGATGGCATCGTAGCTGCCTCATACATACAGTTGGTGTTTGATTCTTTTTCCATTTCGTTTTAAAATTGTTGTTGTTATATACTATTCAGTCGTTTCCAACGTTCTCTAAGTAAGAGTGTGGGTGAACACTTGGCGATGAAGTCGGTGAAGGGTGAACCCTGATGCCAACCTTTAGCGTTAATAATGTGTTAAAAACACTATATAACCCATTATAATAGAGACTCTTATATTTCTAGCATGCGCTGTATATACAAAGTTCTTTTTACTAGGGTTCACCCCTGAGCCGAAAAGGTGAATGCTTGGGGCAAGTGTTCACCCCGCTGTTCACCAATCGGTAACTTAAGATTGCTTCAGCCCTCGTTCTTGAAAGCTGCTGCGAATTTAAGAAAAAAGGTTGAGACCGCCAAGAATCCTGTACCTACATATATAGGTACAAAAAGGCGATGATTTTATAATAGCTTAACAAAAGATATTCAAATTTTTTAAAGATATTAAGAAATGACACGATTTACAAAAACCAAAAAGGCACTGCGCGCTTTGACGGATACCATCCTCGGCGGCAGTAGCAATGTGGTACGCACCTTAAAGGTGGCTGGCCACATGAATGAAAATTCAGTCAAGCATGTCTAAGAGGGTTATGCCAGTCATACCCAGTCCTACTGCCTGCTTCGTTCTTCGCTGAAGAAGCATCACTGCACCAAAGACCAGGTGATGCAGATAATGGACTATCTTGACAACATGGAAGAGGAGTATCACAAGTCCTATCCCGACGATCCCTGCCCGATGGACGGCGGCTATAAGGTGAGCTTCGAAAGGTTTGTGATAGAATCCTTGAGAGCAGAGTGAGGAATGTTGAATTTTCCCACACTGATCTCACTGATCTCACGGATTTTTAGAAACTTACGATTTTTTCGTTCTTAAGCAACATATTCGTGTAATTCGTGCAATTCGTGTTCAGTAATCCCAATAAGCAATTCGCGTGCAGGTTGATTTTTGAACACGAATCTCTCGAATCTCACGAATCTTCGACTCCTTCGTAGTTTTTCCATTGAGACCAAATGAGAATCCCCGTTGCTTGCAACGACGAAATCTGTGCAAATCTGTGAGATCCGTGTGAGCCCTTCAAAAAAATATTCAAGAAATCGCTTGGCGTTTTCGAAAGAAAGTCGTATATTTGCAGGCGTAAAGATATAAGTTATCGTTATGAGTCGTGTTAAGTTAAACATAGATAAATCCATTCTTGCTTGGGCTATAGAACGCTCAGGTAAGGATTGCTGTGCATATCTGGAGCAGCATCCTAAGGTAAAAGAGTGGGTGGATGGTTTGGATAGACCGACTCTAAAGCAGTTGGAGCGGTTCGCCAAGGAACTTTTTGTGCCAATGGGATATCTGTTCTTGCCAACTCCTCCTGTCGAGACGATGCCTATACCTTTGTTCCGCCGAATCAATGACAAGCTCGACATCAATGTCTATGATACGGTCAATGAGTTGCAGGAACGTCAGGAGTGGTTGAGTGGTTATCTTCATCAACGTGATTTTTCCAAAGTTCCTTTTGTAGGAATTCATCGTGTGGAAGATGGCATTGATAAGGTATGTTCTTCTATGCGCCGAATTCTAGGCTTGCCTGTCAACTGGATGATGGAATATAGCAAGGTGGATGATGCTTTGAGATTCCTGACAGAGACGATAGAAAACCTGGGTGTAGTCATAAGCTATAATAGTGTAGTCGGTTTTAATAATAAGCGACCTATAGCTGTAGAAGAGTGTCGTGGCTTCGCTTTGGTAGATGATTATGCTCCGTTTATCTTTGTCAATAGTAGGGATGCCAAGTATGCCCAGATGTTTACTTTGGTACATGAATTTGCGCATATATTGACAGGATATAGTGCCGGATTAGGTAATAGCGATATTTCCAGCACGGATATTACGGAACAATTCTGCGATGCAGTGGCTGCTGCATACCTTGTGCCGGAAAACTTGCTGAAAGAAGTCTGGACAGAGGTGGGTGAAAACTATGAGATTTTGTCAAAGAAACTCAAGGTGAGTCGCTTTGTTATAGCTCGATGTGCAAAGGATTATGGCTTGATTACGAAAGAGCATTTCTTTGCTTTATATAAGAAATGGATGGCAGAGCCTCTTGTCCGCAAAGAAATAAAAGGTAGCGGCGGTGATTTCCGTCGTACAGCCATCAAGAGAGTGAGCCGTTTGTTCCTGATACATGTAAGCAATGCAGTAGAGAACAATGCGCTGCTCTATATGGATGCATTCCGTTTGACGGGACTAAAGGGTGATACTTTCCGTAAAGTTGTTGATAGCCCATTCTTCGTATAAGTTCAAAAAGTAGGAAGGAACAGTTATGAGGTATATAGTAGATTCCAATAGTTTTATCACTCCCCATCGAGGATATAGTCCTATAGATGTAGCCAGGAGCTTATGGTCGAAGATTTCGTCATTGGCTTCGGAGCATAAGATATATTCTCTCGATAAGGTTAAGGAAGAATTGTATCTACATGATGACGAGTTGAAGGAATGGATGAAGGCCAATATGCCATCAGATTATTTCTTGTCGTCCGACCATGCTGAAGTCATCACAAAATTGCAGGAGATTATTGCATGGGCTGATAGTCATACTTTCTGCACTCCAAAGGCCAAACAGAAGTTCCTCAGAATGGATAAGGCTGATATTTATCTGGTAGCTTTTGCTGCTGTAGCCCCCGAAGAATGGGCTATAGTATCCATGGAACGTCCTGCGCCAAGAAATGCTGGCGAGATAAAACTCCCTGATGCTTGTGCCAAGTTTGGTGTAAGATGCCTGATGCTGCAGGATATGTTTAGGGAGATGGGAGAGAGCTATTGATAATTTTGGTATGCAGCCGAGAGCTCAAAATAACAAGTTTATATTTTTATCTTCTTGATGGCATTATGGAGAAATCAATGAGTATTTTTGAAATAGAGAAAGAGATACAACAAATGGCGGGGTTCATTCTTGATGAATTGAAAAGAGTAGACTATTATCTGTATGCTCTTTTTTTGAGCCAAGCATATTATGAACCTTTGTATATGCAATGCCCGCAGCATGTTCCATATGGAACTGAAGAATGTTATTCAAGATATGTAGATGAAACTAGGTTGACTTTCTTCTGTAAATATATGAATCATTTTCGTACACTTCCCAAATGGGATGAAATGGATAATGATAGTGTTATCTATGAAATAAGTAGTCAACTTATGCTTTATTCGCATATATGGGAGTCTCGTTCTTTTCTCACGTGTTTAATTCAAATAGTTTCAATACTTTCCAATCATAAATACAAATGGATAATTAATTTTCCTAAAGCAGGAAAAGGTAATATGATAAAGCAAAATATTTTGGACTTACTTCCAAATGTAAACGAACAGATTCGCAATTTTATCACAAGTTGCTATGATATTGATTTACGTAATAGTTTTGCTCACTCTGCTTTCATCATAGATACTGATAAAAGAGAAATACAACCTTTGGAGCCAACACATTGCTATTCCTTGCCAGGAAAGAATATATCATTCGCACAATGGGAAGATATTTTTCTGAAGCTAGCGGCTTTTTCTTATTACCTGCCTGTGGAAATGAATGAACGGAGGTTTGAACTAATCACGGAATTGGCTAAATCACCCCTCGATTATAAACTACCGCTTTGTCCAAACAATCCAAAAGGTGGAAGCGTAGATTTAATTTTAGGGGTGGATAGTAGAAGAGGATATGCCGAATTTATGTTTTATAAAAAACGAGTATAGTTTTATGGATGAAAATAATATTGTAATCATTGAAACTATGTTAGTGTCAAATATTTAAAGTTTTCCTTGATGGTTACGAAAGAAAGTTGTAAATTTGCAGATAGATTAAAATAATGGAGAATGGTATTATGTTGACAAGTAACGTGTTACAAGATAGAACCATTCTTTATTGGGATGTAATCTGGAATTTGTTTTGCTCACGGATCTCACAGGTTTCGACTCCTTCGGAGTTTTTACTGTGAGGCATGGTGAGTACCGTTGCTTGCAACGAAGAAATCTGTGTTAATCTGTGAGATTCGTGGGAGACTAAGAATAACGATAAAGCGATACTTGGAGTAATGCGATGATTAAAATCCGTGAGATCCGTGAGATCCGTGTGAGCCCTTCAATGATACCATACGAAACACACAATAGATAGTTAAGATTATTTTTTAGAACTCGATAAGTCCCGAGGTTGTTCTGGCAGTAGAAGCTGCCGGAACAACTGGGTAGTGTGTTTATGTTATTAAATTTATAACAATGATACAACCAAAGATTTCAGTAGTGACGTTATGCTATAATGCCGTCTTTGCAATTGTGATGTCGCCTTTCCGTAATAGTTCATGCCCAAGCGGTCCCATCCCGCATAATATGGCGTAGACCGCTTTGGTCCGCCAACCTTATAGCGAAGCGGTTCTGAGCACCGGAGGGCGGTTACATCCCTAATCCCTATGGTAGGGATTTAGGGCTTGGGTATAGGGTAAGGACCCTCCCGCAGGGGAGGGACAGGTGGGGCAAATATAGCACTGTAGGGCGGTTACATCCTTCCTTCTGAGGTTTCTGTCCCCTACAAGGGGAACCGATGGGGTCGTAAAGACTATTGAGAAGGCTTGGTTAGAGGTGGAACTCCCTTTGGAAAGGGAGACGGAGGGATTCGAAAAATCTTATTATAACAACAAAAATTAAAACAAAAACAATGAATATAGTAAAAACAGAAATAGAAGGCGTCCTCATTATAGAGCCACGCCTCTTCCGTGATGCTCGTGGCTACTTCTTCGAGAGTTTCAGCGAGCGAGAGTTTGAAGAGAAGGTTGCCCCAATCCTGGGACACAGTGTACACTTCTGCCAAGACAACGAGTCTATGAGCAGCTATGGCGTAATGCGAGGCCTGCACTTCCAGCGCCCACCTTATACCCAGAGCAAGTTGGTACGCTGCGTAAAAGGTAGAGTACTTGATGTAGCAGTGGATATTCGCAAAGGCTCACCAACCTACGGCAAACATGTGGCTGTGGAACTGACAGAAGACAATCATGTCCAGTTCTTCATCCCAAAGGGCTTTGCACATGGCTTTGCTGTCCTCAGCGAGACCGCAGTCTTCCAATACAAGTGCGATAACTTCTATCACCCAGAGGCAGATGGCGGCATCTCCATCTTGGATGATAGTCTCGGCATAGATTGGAAGATACCAACTGACCATGCCATCCTCTCAGAGAAAGATACTAAGCATGACTTGTTGGAGGACTTCGATAGTCCATTCGATATTAATGTAGATTTATATAAATAACAAAAATATCATGTATTCTTACCTCATACGCTTTATTTATTCACTTACATATTTCTCATTGCTGCCAATTTTGTTAGAAATAATCAATGTTGCAGCAAATTGGGATAATCTAACGATTAGTTGGAATGCTAATGTAGTGAACACTATAGGTGATATAGTCTCAATACATTATCCAATTATCGTATTTTTATTGTTACTGTTCCTTGCGAACTTATTAATAAAACATGCAAGTAAAGTTTTGAGTCAAACAACAATTTTTGTGAAAAAGTCTAATTCTATAGGAATAAGTTCTTGTTTGTTTATAAGTCAACTCATTCCTTTGCTTACATTTGCAGGGAAGATCCTTGGTGAAATATCGCCATCTTTAGTACTATTTATATCTCTTGCTTCTATTTTGTTATTAGCAATATTGCTACTTGCTATGGGAGGAACTTATAATGTAGCTCTATTACTATTAGGGTATAAGCAGTATCGTGTAGCTACAGAGCATGTAGATTATTGGCTTATCAGTAAGCGAAAAATTAATAATTTCTCTCAACGTTTTAATGTCGTTGAAATTTCAGATAAAGTATTATTACGATTATGAATGATTTTTTGTTTTTCATATTTGATGATGGGACTATCAAACGTATAAATATTACACCAGAAACATTGGCTTCTATTGTTGCATTATTTGAGTCTCATCTTTCTAAATTTGTTAGTGAAGATGTAACTCAAGTATTGTTTGATGGACAGTTTAAACCCGATGAGGATGCTGTCTTATATGTTGATATGGATTTGTCTGAGTCTTTTTCGAAAATTCCTGATAATACGATGGAGTATGATGTTGTCTCTTTGCCAGATGACAAGCCAAAAATATTGGGATTGTATCATAATGGTTATTATTATTTTCAGTGTTTTTCTAAACACTTTGTGGTAAAACAACGTAATATCGTGCTACAACTTATGACAGATGATAATTATCGTCAATTTTTAGATGAGTCAGCATTTTATGTTGAGGACAAAGTTCATGGAGTTTATTATGATGGTAGATTCTATTTTCATTCTTATAGCCAAGCGAAACAAATTTTTGATTTGTCTTCTTTTTACCAAGATGCTACAGATACGGATATTCAAGATGTCATTGAGCAAAAATTGTTTTTGGGTTCTGATTTAGAATGGCTTAAGCAAAATTCTGATTCAGTTATGCGTAAACAGATAACAATATTAAAACGATCAGGAATATTAGATACGATAAATGTAAAGTCAAGAGACTTTAAGTCTTGGGCGAAGAAAGCTGACATAAATAAGGATATATATTCTTCAGGACATATTATCCTTCCAAAAGATAGAAAACAATGCAAAACAATTTTCTCTTTTTTGAATGAAGATATTTTCGAAGGTATATTTTCTAAGAAAATGTTTGTGAGCAATTCTAAGCATAGTAAATAAAATTACATAGGTACAAGATAGTAACTAATAGCAGCCCATTCAATCATCTTGGCGATGTTTGTGATTTGGATAAAGAATAAGATTCAAACAATCAGAAAAGATTTTTTTTGTATAAAAATTGTTGTGTATGTCACAAAAATCAATAAAATTTAATTTCTTATATAATATATTGTTACAGGTTTCAAAGGTGATTTTCCCTTTGATTACTGCCCCTTATGTCGCCCGTGTTCTAGAACCAGAAGGCGTTGGCTTGTTTAATTTTGCTAATACTTATGCCAATTACTTCGCTTTGTTTGCAGCATTGGGAGTACCTTTTTATGGCATTCGTGAGATAGCAAAGGTAAGTGATGATATTGAATCCCAGACAAAATTCGTGTCTGAAATCATCTCCTTGTTGTTGGTTACTACAATATTATGTGTCGCTATATATTTAGGAACATTATTATTGATACCTCAGCTGAATGAGAACTTTCTGATATTTATATTGTCTGCCCTTTGCCTCTATATTACACCATTTAGAATAGATTGGTATTTTCAAGGTAAAGAGGAGTTCGGCTATATCACAATGCGCTCCTTGGTCATTAAGGTGGTTAGTATAGCTTGCTTGTTCATCTTTGTGCATGAAAAGTCAGATTTGATAAATTATGTAATCATCAATGCGGCAAGTACTACGATTAATGAATTATGGAATTATGTCAAGTTGTATAAAACGGGTGTTCATCCATACTTGACCTTGGACTTTAAGAAGCATTTAAAACCGTTGCTTGTTTTGTTCTCCTCGTCTGTAGCAATATCCATCTATACTATTTTGGATACGTTAATGCTGGGATTTATGACGGACTATAATCAAGTAGGTTATTACAATAGTGCTACCAATATCTCAAAATCAATACTGCCAATAGCAACCAGCCTTGCTGCTGTCGTTATGCCAAGAATGTCTTACTATACAAAGACGGAAAATTGGGAGGAGATAAATCGTCTGTTAAAGAAATCACTGGACGTAGTATCGTTCCTATGCTTTCCTTTGATGATGGGCGTGATAGTCATTGCACCAACGTTCGTTCCATTATTCTTTAGCGATAAGTTCGTGAATGCCATCTTGCCTTTACAGGTTGTTATTGGTGTAGTTACCGCCATAGGATTTAATAATCTTCTGGGTATTCAGGTCTTGATAGGCTTGGGTAAGGATAAGCTGTTCCTTAATGCTGTTTTGGTAGGTACATTTTCTAATTTCTTTTTAAATCTTTTGTTGATTCCATATATTGGTGCAGTTGGAGCTGCCATAGCATCGGTAACGGCAGAAACATTGATACTGTTTTATGAGGTATACTTGGTAAGAAAACATACGCAGATAAGATTCTTTGGATATAGAAACAGCTTGATGTGCCTTGTTGTGTCACTATCCTTTATACCAATAGAAATGTTGACAGGACATATTGCCTCCGGTTGGGGCAAAGTAATCTTATTCTTTGTCTCAGGAACATCATTCTATATCCTTGCAACATTTATGCTGAAAAATCCAGCTATTATGTTGTTTGTTGAAGCTATTAAAAAGAAAATAAATCGTTAAGAAAGGAAGAATTATGAAGAGAATATTAAAAAAAGTCATAAAGAAATTATTAAAGTTGATAGTTCCTAAGGATGCCATATTGTATTCCCGAGGGGTGAGGGAGTGTGTAAAGAGATATGACGTTAGTTTACTGGACTCCCTTCGACGTTATCAGCTTGTGCAAGGCAATCACCACTTGACCCCAGTAGCGCAAATGGTAGATGCACAGACAAAGTGCTATGAAAAGTTGAGATTGGACATAGCTGGTGATTACATCTATCCCTATGATTGCTGGACTCAAATTTCAACTCCAAAGGGAAAGTCATGGATTACTTCAATTACAGTAGATTATCAAGTCGTTTTGGAGTCAACCTTAAAAACTATCGAGACAGAGATTGATTCATGCTCTAATCCAACTTTTAAAAGTGATGAGTTGCTCATGGTAAAAGCTCTGAGAACTTTAAATGCCAGAATCCTTGATATGTTAGCTGATAGAAAAGATGAAAGAGGAACAGTCTTGACTTCTTATCACAGAGAGATGCTTGATTCTAAACCTTGCTCTTTTGACGAAGCTTTGGAAAAACTCCTTTTTTATAATGGCTTGTTCTGGCAGGCAAGACATTATCACAATGGCTTGGGGCGTTTGGATATGATTCTGGATACTTATTATCAGCAAGATTTAGCTAACGGAAAGGAAACACGCCAGAGCATTAAAGAAAAGTTGAAGACTTTTGTCGAAATCCTCGGTAAGGATATTCATGCTAAAAGTCTCTCATTAATTGGTGATACAGGACAATACATCTTGCTTGGAGGCATTGATAAGGAAGGTAATACTATTCAGAATGATTTGACGGAAATCTTCTTGGAGATTTTTACCGAGATGAAAGTGCCAGATCCTAAGTTGATTCTTCGTGTTAACAAGGATACTAATAATGCTGTTTGGGCTAAGGCGGTTGATTGTATTGTTACTGGTTGTGGCTCACCTTTGTTGATGAACGAAAAACTCATTATGAATGGTATGATTGAGTTTGGTTACGATAAGGAAGATGTCTGGAATGTGGGTACTAGTGCATGTTGGGAACCTCTTATCATCGGAAAGTCATTTGATCAAAATAACCCATTGCCAAGTATTATAGTAGTTAATGCTTTGACTGAGGTTATTAATTCCTGCAAAGATGCCTTAAATTTTGATTCTTTATTGGAAGCAACTAAGAAGGTAATCTCGCAGCAAATCAAAGACACGGTATGTGATCTTGATTTTTGTCCATCTCCTTTATACTCTCTATTCTTCGATGATTGTATCAAACGAGGAAAAGATTATGCAGAGGGTGGAGGCAAGTATGCCTATCATGGTGTGCAGGTTTGCAGTTTGCCTAACTTGATAAATTCATTGCTTAATGTGAAGTCTTATGTGTTTGAGCAAAAGTTGCTTACGTTGGAACAATGCCGTGATGCTCTCGCTAGCAATTTCGTGGGGCATGATGATATCAGAAAATTGTTGTTAGCAAATCCATTGAAATTTGGAAATGCAGATGCGCAAGTTGTTGAGCTGACTAATGGCTTGATGGATTACATCGGCAAGGAAGTTGAGAATTATACCATAAATGGTGAGAGAGTAAAGGTAGGTTTTAGTTCTCCTCAATATATTGTAGCAGGTAAAATGACAAAGGCATCCTTGGATGGTCGTTATGACTATGATCCTTTTGCTGTTCATATCTCGCCAATGTCTAGTAAGATTGACATCCAAGAAGTCATCGACTTTGCTGGTTCTCTTCATTACTCAGGAAACCGCTTGAATGGTAATGTGGTAGATTTTATTCTTCCTACGGCTTATGTCAAGCAACAAGATAAGCTGGTTACGATATTGAAATCAGCAATGACTAGTGGAGTATATGAGTTGCAACTGAATGTATTGGATGCAAAGACTCTTCGAGATGCTAAGGATCATCCTGAGAAATATCCTCATTTGGTAGTTAGGGTATGGGGATTCAGTGCTTATTTTAATGATCTCCCAGAAGAGTACAAGGATAATTTGATTAAACGAGCCGAGGAATATGCAGCCTGATAAATTACGTGTTACAGGAATCCAAAGACTCTGTGTCAGTGATGGACCTGGGGTAAGAACTGTTGTTTTTTTGAAAGGGTGTTACTTGCATTGTCCTTGGTGTTGTAACCCAGAGGCTATTCATTATGAAGAAGATGCTAGTTTCAAGAGAGGTGAGTGTGTGGATTCCCCATTGCTTTGCTCTTCATGTGTTTTACATAAAGGTAATGCCCCTTTGACAAAATGCCCCTATCATGTATATGAGGAAGTAAGCAATGATTATGGTTGTGGAGAATTACTTGAGTTGCTGATGAAGGATAGCCATGTGTTAGAGAATGGTGGGGTAACCTTTTCTGGTGGAGAGCCATTACTTCATGCGTTGCCTCTGAAACCTTTGTTGACAACATTGAAAGATAAAGGTGTCAACATCGCTTTTGAGACGACATTATATGCACCAACTAATCACTTTGATGCAGTAGTAAATGATGTGGATTATTGGTTAGTGGATGTGAAATTCCAATATGGTTTGATTCCTAATCGTGATTACGAGTTGGAAGAGGGATGTTTTGAGAAGAACTTACAAAATCTACAAGGCAGAGTAGGTAAGGAAAATATCACTTATAGGATGGTTCTGATGAGTGAGGTGTTAGATAAAGCGGATGATATTGCTCGTCGTCTTCTTTCTCATAACATACAGAAGATAGAACTACTCCCTTGTCATTCTTTGGCAGAGAACAAATATAAGCAATTAGGAAAGTCATTCCATAAGTTTGGCACTCCTACACTACAAGAATTGAATTACTTTTCAATGCAATTGTCAAATTTTGACATATATGCAACTTGTCCAGAATTATAAAAATAAAACAATGACTAAAAAATACGATTACTTAATAGTAGGCTCCGGTCTTTATGGAGCCACATTCGCCCATCTTGCCCACAAGCAAGGCATGAAGTGCTTGGTGATAGATAAGCGAGTTCACTTGGGTGGCAATATCTATTGTGAGAACATCGAGGGTATCAATGTGCATAAGTATGGCGCACACATTTTCCATACTTCCAACAAGAAGGTGTGGAAGTTCGTCAACTCCATCGTGGAGTTCAACCGCTATACCAACTCTCCAGTGGCTAACTATAAGGGCAAGCTCTATAATCTGCCTTTCAACATGAACACCTTCTATCAGATGTGGGGCGTAACCACACCAGAGGAGGCGCAGACTAAGATTAATGAGCAGAAAGCGGAAGCTGTGGCTCGCATGAAAGCTGATGGCGTAACAGAACCTCGTAACCTAGAGGAACAAGCTCAGATATTGATAGGAAAAGATATTTACGAAAAACTTATTAAGGGTTATACTGAGAAGCAATGGGGTAGAAAGTGTACAGAGCTTCCTGCTTTCATTATCAAGCGCTTGCCAGTTCGTCTCATATTCGATAATAACTACTTCAATGATAAGTATCAAGGAATCCCTGTTGGTGGTTATAACAAACTCATTGAAGGCTTGTTAGAAGGAGTAGAGACGAAAACAAATGTAGATTTCTTTGAAAATCGCTCTTATTGGGAGGGTATCGCTGACAAGATAGTGTTCACTGGCAAGATAGATGAATTCTATAATTATCAGTTTGGTAAACTAAACTATCGTACAGTACGCTTTGAGACAGAGATTATTGATAAACCAAATTATCAGGGCAATGCTGTGGTAAACTATACTGAGCGTGAAGTACCTTACACCCGTGTTATTGAGCACAAGCACTTCGAGATGTTTGGAGCTGAGGTATATGATATCCCTAAGACCGTTATCTCGAAGGAGTTCTCCACAGAATGGAAGGATGGTATGGAACCATACTATCCAGTAAATGACAAGCAGAATTCTGAGCTTTATGCCAAGTACAAGGAACTAGCTGATAAGGAGGAGAATGTCATCTTTGGAGGAAGACTTGCTGAGTATAAGTACTACGACATGGCTCCTATTATCGAGAAGGTGATGGAAAGGTTCTAAGGGCTTCGTTATAAGTTGCTATAATGGGTGTTTCTGATATTATGTCTAGGGCATCTAATTTATGGAATAACTATAGTGAAAATCGAATGACTGTTATTTTTGAATAGAATTAAACTAATAGATAGGGCATATGAAGAAACCTTTTAAAATGACTGCAAGGGTCTTGGCGCATTTAGGAGAAGATCTTATAAAAGATGAGAGTATCGCATTGCTAGAATTAGTTAAGAATTCTTATGATGCAGGAGCTACCAAATGTGTTGTAGACTTTAGTTTTGATATATTTGGCAAATTAGAAGAAATCTCAATTTCTGATAATGGCTCAGGTATGAACTTAGATACCATTGAAAATGTGTGGCTTGTCATAGGAACAGATAATAAGAAAACTCAATTGACAAGTCATCATTCGGGAAGGTTGCCACTTGGTGAAAAAGGCATTGGACGTTTAGGCGTTCACAAGTTAGGAAATGATATAAGGCTATATTCAAAACATACTGATGAGCATGAAGTTTATGTTAGTATAGATTGGACCAAACTTGCTGAATCAAAGAATATTGATGATTTCAAAATAGACTTTGGATATACTTCTGCTACTCATTTCTATGGTAAGGAAACAGGTACTATAATTTTAGTTAGAAATCTTAAAGGTGATTGGAATAGAAGAAAACTTCGTTCGGTTTTTCGAGACTTAACAACACTGAATAGTCCTTTTTCTGAAAAGAGTGATTCTTTTGAGGTTGTTGTTTCATCTAATAGTAATGTCTTTGCAGGATTACCAGATTTAGATGCCATCAAGAATGCCGGTTTGTTTTTTGGACATTGTACATTGGAAGGCAGTAAGATAACAGATTTCTTTTATGAATTTAGACCTTGGAATGCATTGGATAAGATTAAGCCTAGGAAATTAACGGATTTGGATGAATACGAAAAAGTCTTGATACATAAAATTGATGTAGAGACAGATAATGGTCGACTTGTTAAGCGAGAAGAACGTTTAGACCTAAATGATTATGGTATAGGCAAGGTACGGTTTGATGTCATTATGTATGAGAAAGATTCGTCCGTATTTAGCTTGTTGAATGTGGAGAAAAAAGGTCTGAATGATTATCTTAGGGAAAATTCGGGTATACGAGTTTACCGTGACAACATGAGGGTGTTTGACTATGGAGAGCCTGGAAATGATTGGCTTTCTATAGACAAAAAACGACTTAGCCGAAGTGGAGGGGCGATTAGTAATAGTTTACTTCTCGGCTCCGTGATGTTGGAACGTGATTCTAGTTATGGGCTAAGAGAAAAGACCAACCGAGAAGGCTTTATCGAAGATGAAGCATATTTTGCCTTTGTGGATGCTATATCTTATATTATGGGGCTTTTTGTACAACAGAGAAATCAAGACAGAATAAATCTTATGTCAATTTACAAAACTGGCAAGAATGTAACTGAGCCAGTAATTGGTGAACTGTCAGAAGTAATTTCAATTGTCAAAGAAAAAGTCCCTGATGAGAATGATCAGCATCAGATACTTACTTATTTGTATCGAATGGAATCTCAATATAATGAGGTAAGAGAAACATTGATTCATAGTGCAAGTATTGGTGTCAATTTAGGTGGTGCTATCCATGAGCTGGAAAAGCAAATGGCTGCTCTAAAAAGTTGTGCGGAAGCTGGGAATATATCAAAAGTAAAAGAAATTGTTCCTGTGTTAGAAGCGATAATTTCCAATTACTCCTCTATGATGATAAAGTCTGAGATTCTAAAAGTTGATATCTCTCAAATTGTTAGCAAAGTCATTGAGTACAATAGATTTAGATTTCAAGATCATACTATTAGATTGTTCTCAAATTACAAAAAGGTCGAATTTATCGCAAAGCTTAGCAAAACTGAAACAATTTCTGCATTAACTAATTTGATTGATAATTCGATTTACTGGGTTTGCCGATCAAGGTTTGAGGATAGAATGATATATTTATTTGTTACAGATTCTTTTCGTGAAGGTTTTGTCACAGTTGCCGTTTGTGATAATGGACCAGGATTTAAAATTGCACCAGAATTGGCTGTGAGAGCTTTTGTTTCAGGAAAGCCTCTAAATTCAGGTATGGGATTTGGACTTTATATAACCCATGAAACTATGAAACAGTTGAATGGACATATGGATATTCTGTCTAGTGATGATATAGAGCTGCCACCTAATATAACAAGTAAGGGTATAGATAAGGCTATAGTTGCTTTATCTTTTCCTAAAGCAATATAAAAAATAACTATAAATGTGATAGAAAAATGAAAATAGAAGATGTTATAAATAGAGCGGTAGTTATAGACGATAGTAAAGTCGAGGGTGAAGCAATAGTTGAAACTTTGCAGAAAGTTGATGTGCCTGTCGACTTCATACATATTGAAGGTTCTGAAGATAATATTTCTGAGTTTATTCATCCACGTGAGTTGATTTTCGCAGACTTGCTGTTGGACGGAAATTCTGAAAAAGTTGTTACTAATATTTCTAGGCTTATTGGTATTATCAAAAAAATCCAACCCGAAAATGCTAAATACTATGGAATAGTTTTATGGACGAAACATAAAGATTATTTTGAAGAGTTTCTTAAAAGAATAGGGAAAATAGCTACAGAGAATTTAGGCGCAAGGCAAGAAACTATTGATGATGAAGAAGAAATAGAGACCTTGGCGAATTTAAATGTTCCTCCCTTGTTTGTTTTATGTATGGATAAAACAAAATATATATTAGAGGATACTTGGAATTTTGATAGTTTATTGGATGATATTAATTCCGAACTTCAGAAGAGCAGAATAGCTTATTTCTCATTGGCATGGCGAAAATTGGTAAATAATTCAATTGAAAATGTTCTGAGCAGTATTTATAGTTTGTCAGCTAATTTTGATAATCATGAAGAATGTTTGTCTTATATACTCAGTGAAGTTTCTAGAAATGAAATTGGTGAAAAAGGTGATGTAAACTTGACTTCTGGCATATATCAAGCTTTTGATTCTCTGCTGAATTCGGAATTGCTTTCTATAGCAAAGGAAGAGACTCTTCCAAATTTGACAGGGATTGATACAAATCCTTTTGGAGACGATGTCTCTGTATTGCAGGAATTGTCAGCCAGATTGAATGCGCGTTTCTTTATTGAAAGCAATAGTTTGAATAAAAATGAGGTTTTGCCAGGCAATGTTTATCAAATTCTTGATACGAATAGTGCGCTTATAGTTCCAGAAGATGAGGTAGTAAAAGCCCCCGTTTACCAGGAGAATGGAAAATATAAGTGTGAGAAGACTTATCCAATAGTGAATGTTGCAATAGAATTAACTCCACCATGTGACCATTCCAATAAAAAAATTCATTCCAGGTTTGTTGGGGGGTATGTTTTTGATATTCCATTAGGCAAGTATAAAATTGAAAAAAAGGATATAATATATAGATTTAATAAATCTGAAAGATGTTATTCTTTATATCCAATTTTGCTTCCAAAAGAAGATCATATAAAATGTATCGTATTTGATTTCCGTTGTCTTTGGACTCTTCCAGAAGAAGAGATTAAGAATGATGAAAAGTATAAATTATGGTTTAAGGCTAAGCCTAACCTTTTTGCAGACATTTTACAGAAGTTCTCTTCTCATGCATCGAGATTGGGATTAAATGATATTCATTTGGAGTGTTTGTAATATAATTAATTTTGGACTTCGGCAGGCTGATTGTCTTCAGCTATTTTATTTTGAGCTACTTTTCTGCTGGCGGCATGAAGCCTGCTATGTCCTTTAGATAATAGAAAATAAGAAAAAACTGATATGGAAAAGATATTAACGATAGTGATTCCTACGTACAATATGCAAGACTATCTGCGCAGATGTCTTGACTCTCTGATTGTACCAGAGGAACAGATGAAGCAACTGGAAGTACTGGTTGTGAATGATGGTAGCAAGGACAATTCTTCAGCCATTGCGCATGAGTATCAAGATAAGTACTCTGGTACTTTCCGTGTGATAGATAAGGAGAATGGTAACTATGGCTCATGCGTGAATCGTGGCTTGAAGGAGGCTACGGGTAAGTATTTTCGAATATTGGATGCTGATGATTGGTTTGATAAGTGCGCTTTAGAGCTGTTCTTAACAAAGTTAACAGGATTGAATGTAGATGTTGTTTATACCCCATTTAACTCAGTTTATTGTGCCAACGATAAAATTGACCGAATTGTCAAAGAAGAAAAAGATAAGTTTGATTATGAGGCAATTGTGGATTTAATGCATGAAAAATTGGATGGTACATTTTTTCATATGCATTCATTAACTTATAAGACCTCGTTGTTAAAAGGTATTTCTTATAGACAAGAAGAGAAAATTTGCTATTCTGATACAGAATATGTTTTTTATCCTCTTTGTCATGCACACAATATGATTTGCTTAAATATAACGTTGTATCAATATTATATCGGTCGAGAGGGGCAGTCAACATCAGTCAAAACAATGGCTAAGAATTTTTCTCATTTTCAGAGAATTCTTAGCAATTTGATAGCTTATAAAAAGGATAAAACTATTCCTGCTGTTTGTGCGCTATGTGGCTATTATTATGTCGTGTTGTTTAGATATATGATTGACATACATTTGTTTGCAACCCCTTCAGATGAAAGTCAAGATTCAATCTTGCGTGGGTTTGTTGAGGATTTTAGTAAAATAGATAAATTGTATGAAAAACAAGTCTTAGCAATTAATCTAAAGGGTTTCAATTATGTGTCTTGGTGGTACAAAAAATCTTTCTTAAATAATGTTAGATTGTTCTTGTTTTCTAAATTAAAAAGTTTGAAAGATTAATATATGGCTAAAGTAAGTGTTATAATTCCAGTCTATAATGTCGAAAAATATGTGGCAAAATGTGCGGAAAGTTTGTTTGGACAGACACTTGATGATTTAGAATATATTTTTGTAAATGATTGCACACCTGATAATTCTGTTGGTGTTATACAGAATGTACTTAAGAATTTTCCACAAAGACGTACACAAGTAAACATTATAAACCTGGAACACAATGTAGGGCAAGCTGCGGTTCGCAAAATTGGTATTTCTGCTGCATCTGGTGATTATATTATATTTTGTGATGGAGACGATTGGGTAGCCAAAGACATGTATGAGTGTCTTTATAATAAAGCATTACAAGAGAAAGCTGACGTTGTAAGATGTGATTTTTTAAGAACAACTAATTCTCAATCTTTCAGATGTTTGCAAATTCCGTTAGGTGCTTATGCAGATAAGGAATTGTTGATTTCGTATTTGCTCCGTTTTTTTGACTTATCTTCGACTTGCGATAAATTGGTAAAAAGAGAGCTTTATCAAGCAGAAGATTTTGTCTATCCCACAGATAACATGTGTGAAGATTTGCTGTATGTTACTCAAATCTTTCTCCGTGCTAATAAGATCGTGTATTTAGACAAGGCATTGTATTATTATAGGCAAAATGAGTCTTCTATCAGCCATATAGTTACCTTAGAGCACATTTGCAATAAAGCAGAGCAAATTGCTGCCAATGTGAATAAAGTTGATTATATTTTGTCGCAGCATTATGGTAATAGATTTGCAAATAAGGAAATTCTGGTGGCAAAGTTAATGGCAAAAGAGGCCTATCGTCCTTTGATTCATGCCCCTGAGGTCTATTTGTTGTGGAAGAACTGTTTTAAGGAGATTAATTCAAAAATACTTTTTAATTCTGCTATATCGTGGAGGAAAAAGTTGTTATTTGTGTTGTGTTACTTGAAGATTTACCCTTTGTTTAATCGTATCTTGGGGTAATATAAAATCAAATTGGGATGGAAAGATATATTTATTTAGTGTTCCTGTATATCGTTGAATGGTTGCTTTTTCTTTATTCATTTAAGAAATTCCATGGTGTAGTTTTTTCACCATCTATTTATACTACAGGAGTCTTTTTGGTTTCTACATCATTGTGTTTATATTGCGTGAATTTTTGGCAAATTCATTTTTATCCTATTACATTTATAATTCTCTCTTGCGGATTAGGGGTTGTGGTTATTGCTGAATCTTTGTTTTTTAAAAAGAAGAGTATAAAGCAACATGTAGATAAGTATATGATAAAAATTCCCTCTTCTGTAAAAATAGGATTGTCAATTTATTGTGTGATAGCCACGTTCTTATATTTTAGAGAAGTTCAAGACATAGGATTAGCGCATTCTATGGCTGTAAATGAGGCTATTGCTAATGTGAAAGAGGATTGGGAAACTTATGAAAATCAGTTTAATCCATTCGTAAGGCAGGGATATAAAATGGTAATGGCTATTGCTTATTGTTATACATTCATATTCGTGAATAATTATAATGTATGTAAACGTAAGTTGTCAGAGTCTTTTTGGTTTATAATTCCTTTATTTTGTGGTATTGTCATTAATTTGATATCGGGTTCTAGAGGTGATATGATTCGTATGCTTCTATTGTTTTTGTTTACATTCTATATTTGTAATTGGCAGTCTACGCAATGGAAGGTTCAACCAACTAAGAGAATTGTAAAAGTAGCATTGCCTGCTTTTGCTGTAGTTTTGGCAATTTTCTTTTCTGCAAGATTATTTGTAAAAGTAAATGTAGAAAATCAGAAAGATATAGGTGGTCCTGTGGAGTATTTGGCTTATTATATTGGTAGCCCTATTCAGGTTTTCAATATACATGCAGAACAGCTCAGAAAGCATGTGGATGTTAATGCTTCAGCTTCTTTTGGCGTTTCTAGTTTTGGCGGAGTTTATTCTTTACTTCAAAATTTAAAAGTTTTAGGAAAAAAAGATGTTCAAGGTTGTAAAGTTGGAGTTGGTTTTGAGGAACTTGGTGGAAATTCCAATGCTGCAGGTAATGTAGATACAATGTTTTCTTGTCCATATGTGGACTTCGGATTTTGGGGAATGTGTTTGTATGTATTCATTATATATTCAGTATTTTCTTATTTCTTTTATAGGACGATACTCTATGAGCCTTTGAATTTACGGTATATTAAAAATTTCATTCTTTTTTCATTCTTTTATTATGAAGTAGAAATGTCATTTTATAGTGATGTCGTAAATTTGATTATTAGTCAAACAGGTATATTACAATTTATATGTTTACTTGTATTGATGCATTATGTTGTGCGTCCTAAATATTTAGTTAAAATATAGGTTTTTCAAGAAAAATATGAAGACAATAACTGTAGTGATGTCGGCTTATAATGGAAGTCGATATATCGTACAACAACTCGATTCTATCTTCGCTCAGAAGGGTGTAGATGTAACTTGTTTTGTACGTGATGATGGTTCTAAAGATGATACATTGCAAGTATTAGAAAAGTATCAAAAGGGTTTGCCTAAGGGAAAATTGATATTTGTAAGAGGGGAGAATGTTGGCTGGGAACGAAGTTTCTTGCTTGCTTTAAGAGATGCACCACAGAGTGAATATTATGCCTTTGCAGATCAAGATGATATTTGGTTTGAAGATAAACTCCAATCGGGAATCAAGGTGATGGAGAGTGTCTGTGATGTGGATAAGCCACTGATGTATCATTGTAATAAATTGTCTGTGAATGAAGAATTGAAGCCTTTTTCACATCAAGTTCGTCGCACTCCGCAGCCTCTTAATCGTCAGAATGCAATGATTCAGGAATATGCTCAGGGCTGTTCAATTATTATGAACGAGAAAGCTCGAAAACTCGTACTTCATTATGTTCCTCATGCAAAACTTGCTCATGATTTCTGGTGTGGATTGGTTTGTTATCTTTTTGGAAAAGTTATTTATGATAATGCTCCTCGTTTCTATCATATTTCTCATGGCAATAATGCTTCTGGTGAAGGACATACACTGGGAAGCTGGTATGGACGCCTGAAATCATTCAGCAAGAAGGGGAATATTTATTATTCGCCTTATGATGATTTAATAGAAGGCTATAATAATCTCTTGAGTACTGAAGATAAACGATTTATTGAAAAGGTAAAGAAATATAGGCATTCAGTAATATCTAAACTATTTTTGTTGTTTTCTCCAAAGTTTGTTAGAGATTCAATAATGGGAACACTATCTTTAAAACTAGCAATTCTGTTTAATAGATTATGAATCTGGAAAATAATCGTATTTTGAGCCTTGATTATATGAAGGCGTTGGCTATCTTTTTTGTCGTTTTGGGGCATTTGATTGATGGCGTGGATTCGGAAAACAATCCTTTTCGTGTCTTTATTTATAGTTTGCACATGCCTTTATTCTTTATCGTGTCTGGCTTTCTGTCATCAAAGAAAGTAACATCGGTAGCGGATTTAGGCAAATGGTATCTTCGAAAGATGAGGTTGCTTATACCTTTCTTTGTTTTTACTATAGGTAATGTGCTGTTTTTGGGTGGTCCGTGGAATACTTTCCTTGGCTGGAATAAGTTTGGACTTTGGTTTCTTTGGACTTTATTCTTGTTTGATACAATTTACGCTATCACGCAATTGGTGCTTATAAAAAATAAAAATAAGAAACAGGAACTTATCGGTATGATGTTGCCTGTTCTTGTTTGCATTGCTTTGCGTAAATACGATGAAACTTTGCTAGGTGGCATATTCAATTTTATGCAGTTATACAACTATGCGTTCTTTATTTTGGGCGTAATAGTTGTTAGATATGGTCTACAAACGTATATTTTTGACGAGCGAATCCAAATATTGATGCTTTTTTTGTATATCGTTGGATTGTCTACTGGTATTGCTGCATTGAATATACCGATGAAGGTTTGTGGCATCTTGCTTGTTTATGGCTTTTTTGAGAAGTTGTTGGCGACAAGAAATATTAGTTTGCTGCAATTCGGGGGGGGGCAAAATTAACAATTTAATTTTAAGTTTTGGTCGTCATACATTGTACATCTATATACTTCATTTTTATTTGATTAGAGGCGACTTGACTCTTCCTGTGAGCATTCATGATGTCTTGTTTTCTGTACCATTTTACTATTTGACCATCTATTCGGTCTTTTCCATTATTATCATGTGGATATGTGTAGAGGTTGCGGACTTTTTGAATGCGAATAAGTATATCAGAATGTATGTGTTTGGTGGTAAAAAATAATTTAGCAATAGGGTTATTATGAAATATGCAATCAATGGTCGCTTTGTTGTACGTAAACTAACAGGACAAGAGCGATTTGCAACGGAGTTGCTTCGTGAGTTAGATAAAATTTGTGAGAAGGATGAATTTGTCTTGGTTGTACCAGAGTATGCAGAGACATTACCTGATTACAATAACATCAAGATTGTTAAGTATGGAAAGGTAAAAAGCCATTTCTGGGAGCAGATTAGTCTTTATCGTTATTGTAAAAAACATCATCTGGTGAGTGTGAACTTAACTTCTACTTGCCCTTTGTTGGATAGTGGTATAGTTTGTTGCCATGATGCTGCACCATATGAGATTCATGACCTCTTGACGCAGAATCTTTATGGAAAGTTGTCACAGGTATGGCACATGTGGATGATAGATGCTGTAAAACGCAGCAAATATCCTATAATTACGGTAAGTCATTATTCAAAAGCTAGACTTGCTAAGTTTATGCATGTTCCTGAATCACGATTCTATGTCATCTCTAATGCTTGGCAACACTATCAGCGTGTTAAAGAAGATGATTCAATCTTTGATAAACTTCCAAAAGGATATAGGCGAGGAGATTATTTCATGGCCTTAAGCAGCTTGTCTCCTCAAAAGAACTTTGTTTGGGTGAAAGAAGTAGCGAAGCGCAATCCTAACAAGAAATTCCTAATTGTCGGTAGAGCTGAGGGATTTACTAAACTCGGGGCTGATGATTTACAGGAGTCTAATCTTCACTTTACTGGCTATTTGACAGATGGTGAAATCAAATCGCTAATGAAGGGATGTAGGGCTTTTATTCATCCTGCCGTCTATGAAGGATTTGGAATACCACCGATAGAAGCGTTAGCCTGTGGGGCAGAATTGATAGTTTCAACTGCTGCTTGTTTGCCCGAGGTTTATGGTAATTCTGCACATTACATAGATCCTCATAATTACGATGTGGATTTGGATGAGTTGTTAAAAGAACCTGTTGCTCCCGCTTCTCAGGTCTTAGATAAATATTCCTGGTCTTCAGAGGCCAAAAAGTTATTGAATTTATTAAGAAATTAATTATAAAAACATGAAGGTAGTTTTGCTTGCCGGTGGCTTCGGCACAAGAATCAGTGAAGAATCTCAATTCAAGCCAAAACCGATGATTGAGATTGGTGGTATGCCAATATTATGGCACATCATGAAAGAGTATTCTTATTTTGGCCACAATGAGTTCATCATTTGTGCAGGTTATAAACAGGAGTACATCAAGGAATGGTTTTCTAACTATTTCTTGCATCAGAGTGATGTAAGTTTCGACTGGCGTAATGGGGGTAATGAAGTTACCATTCATCATAGTGAATTGGAACCTTGGAAGGTAACTGTTGTTGATACGGGTTATGATACCATGACTGGTGGTCGTATTAAGCGTGTTCAGAAGTATGTGGGTGATGAACCTTTCTTCATGACTTACGGAGATGGTGTCTGTGATGTGGACATCAATAAGCTTTTGGAATTTCACAAGAGTCATGGAAAGATAGCTACTCTTACTGCTGTGAAAATGGCACAGGAAAAGGGTGTGCTGAATATTGGTGGTGATAATGCCGTAAAGTCTTTCAGAGAGAAGAATATCTCGGATGGTGCTCCAATCAACGCTGGTTACATGGTATTAGAACCTGCAATTTTCGATTATCTGAGTGGTGATGACTGTGTGTTTGAGAAAGGTCCATTGGTCAAACTTGTTGAGGAAGGACAACTGATGTCTTATGTTCATGAAGGATTTTGGCAGTGTATGGATAATGTTCGTGAACGCGATATGCTTGAGACTTTGCTTAAAGCAAACCAGGCACCATGGAAACGTTGGGAGCGTGAAGTTCCAATGAAGAACTATTAATATAAGGTATATATGATTGATATTTTTAATAATTTCTATAAAGGAAAGCGAGTACTTGTAACTGGTCATACTGGTTTCAAAGGAAGCTGGCTTTCTATCTGGCTCCATGAGTTGGGTGCCGAGGTAGTAGGAGTAGGTCTTGACCCATATTCAGAGCGTGACAACTTTGTTCTTTCAGGAATCGGTTCTAAGATTAAGGCTGACATCCGTGCTGATATTCGTGACGGAGAGAAGATGAAGCAAATCTTTGCAGAGTATCAGCCAGAGATAGTATTCCACTTGGCTGCGCAGCCATTGGTTCGCCTTTCCTACGAGATTCCTGTAGAGACATACGAAGTGAACGTCATGGGAACTATTCATATAATGGAAGCTATCCGTGCAACCAAGAGTGTGAAAGTGGGTGTGATGATTACTACCGACAAGTGCTATGATAACAATGAGCAATTGGAAGGATATGTAGAGACCGACCCATTTGGTGGTTATGATCCATATAGTTCTTCTAAGGGTGCTTGTGAGGTGGCTATTCAGTCATGGAGACGTTCTTTCTTCAATCCTGCTGACTATGGAAAGAAGCACACCGTGAGTCTTGCTTCTGTAAGAGCTGGTAACGTAATAGGTGGTGGTGACTGGGCAAAAGATCGTATTATACCAGACTGTATTCGGGCTTTGGAGACAACCAAGGTGATAGATATCCGTTCTCCAAAGGCTGTTCGTCCATGGGAGCATGTGTTGGAGCCATTGTCTGGATATATGCTCTTGGCTCAGAAAATGTGGAATGATCCTACAGGTTACTGCGAAGGATGGAACTTTGGCCCGGAAGCTGACTGCGTATTAACCGTTTGGGAAGTTGCGTCTGCCATCGTTGAGAATTTCGGCTTTGGTGAGTTGAAGGATGTTTCTGATCCGAATGCTCTCCATGAGGCAAATCTTTTGATGCTCAATATCAATAAGGCAAAGACCCGCTTGGGGTGGAAGCCAAGACTGAATGCCAAGCAGTGTGCCATGCTTACCTCTGATTGGTATAAGAGATACAAGACAGAAAATGTATATGACCTCTGTGTGGAGGAAATCAATAAATTCATAGGATAATGAAAGCTTTTGTAACTGGTGCAAGTGGTTTTATCGGTTCATATTTAGTAAAAGCACTTGTTGATGATGGACATGAAGTACTCTGTTTAAAAAGAATTACTTCAAAGTTAGATTCATTGGATGGATACGAAAAACGTGTAAAATGGGTGAATACTTCTGATAATTGGCAGGAGGCTTTCATAGAGTTCCAACCATATATAGTATTTAACTTAGCCTGGAATGGTGTTGCAGCAGCAGATAGAGTTGTTTGGGAAAAGCAAGTTAGCAATATTGCTATGCAACAAGAACTACTTGATTTAGCACTAAAAACTGGCTGTAAGAAATTCGTAGGTACGGGATCGCAATCAGAATATGGGGATTTTAATGAAAAAATTGATGAGGAATATCCTGTAAACCCTAAAACAGCTTATGCTGCGGTAAAGGCTGCATCTTTAACTATCATGAAAAGCTTTTGCGAAATCAATCATATTGATTGGTATTGGTTTAGGTTGTTTCCTTTGTTCGGTCCTCACGAGGCTGATAAATGGTTAATTCCTTCACTCATAAGAAGTATTTCTAATGATACACATATGGATCTAACACCAGGAGAGCAGAAACTCGCTTATTTATATGTAGGTGAATGTGCCAAAGCTATAGAAATGGCCATTTATGCAGATAATAAGAGTGGTGTTTATAATATCTGTTCAGATAATCCAACTTCGTTAAAAGAGTTGGTAACCAATATTCGTGATAGAATAAATCCTGACTTTAAACTTAATTTTGGTTCCCTTCCTTACAGATATGGTCAATGTATGTACATGGAGGGGGATACAACAAAGTTACGAGATAACATATACAACTTAAATACTTCGGATTTTGAAGTCCAATTGGATAATACCATAAAATATTATTTAAAACGATATGACAATGAAAAATAATGAATTGTTTCAAAAGGCTCAGTCTGCAAGATATTTAGCATTAGAACTTGCGCATAATGCTAATGAGTCTCATTCAGGAGGAGCGATGTCAATGGCAGATGTCTTAATTACGCTTTATGCTAATTATCTAAATAATACTCCCCAAACTCAAAATGAAGTTAATCGTGACCGTTTTATTTTGAGTAAAGGACATTGCTGCTCTTTGTATTATGCAATTTTAGCTGAGATGGGGTTCTTTACCAAGCAAGAACTTTTGGATAACTTTGCAAAAAATGGAACCCATTTCTTTGCTCATGCATCTCACACTCTTCCTGGTGTAGAACTTTCTACAGGAAGTCTTGGTCATGGATTACCTGTTTCTTGTGGCTTGGCTCTTGGTTCTAAGCGTAGCGGTTTAGGTTTTGATGTATATTGTATAGTTGGTGATGGAGAAATGGATGAAGGTAGTAATTGGGAAGCTATTATGATGGCTGCTCATAATAAGCTAGATAATCTTTGTCTCATTATCGATAAGAATCAGATGCAAGCATTGGGTGATACCAAAGATGTGCTATGCTTGGATCCAATGGCAGATAAATTGAAAAGTTTTATGTGGAATGTAGTAGAGATAGATGGACATGATTATGATCAGATTGTCTCTGCTTTTGATAATTTCAAGAAATGCAAAGGTAAGCCAACTGTAATTGTCGCAAATACGGTTAAAGGAAAAGGTGTCAGTTTTATGGAACACAATCTTAAGTTCCATTATAGTGCTCCTACTGATGTTGAATTAATGAAGGCTAAGGAAGAATTATTATGAGAACTAATTTTATAAATCAACTTATTGAAGAAGCTCGCTACAATGATAAAATATTTCTTTTAGTTGGCGATTTGGGATATCATGTGATTGAACCATTCGCAGAAGAGTTTCCTGACAGATTTTTAAATGTAGGAATTGCTGAGCAAAATATGGCGGGTATAGCCGCAGGTCTTGCTATGACCGGATATAATGTATATTTCTATTCTATTGGAAATTTCCCAACTATACGTTGCTTGGAACAAATTCGTAACGATATAGCTTATCATCAGGCCAACGTTAAAGTAGTTTCTGTTGGAGCTGGTTATGCTTATGGAAGTTTGGGAGCTACCCATCAGGCAACCGAAGAAATCGGTGCATTACGAGTCTTGCCTAATATGGTTGTCGCAACTCCTGGAGATCCTCTTGAAGCAAGAGCTATTACAAAAATATCTGCTTCATATGATGGGCCAATGTATATACGTTTAGGAAAAGCTGGAGAAAAGACTGTGCATTCTGAGGATAGTATAAATTTAAAAATTGGTGATATCTGTAGTTTAATAACACGTGAAGGAAATCAAACAGCAGTTTTTGCGTGTGGTAATATCTTAGATGCGGCATTGCGCCAGATTAACGATGAAAACTTGAATTATGATCTTTATAGTGTTCCTTTTGTTAAACCTATAAATAAGGAACAACTGATAAACATAGTTAAAACGCATCCAGCTGGCCTTATCACGATAGAAGAACATCAAAAGTCCTGCGGTATGGGATCTGCTATTGTGGAAATTTTGAATGATCTTTATTATGAAGGTAATATAGAAGTCTATCCAAAAGTAAAACGCATTGCAATACCTGATGAGTTTGCTGATGTTGTTGGTACACAAGTGTTTTTGAGAGAGCATGAAGGGCTTAAACTGTAGTGCTTTCAAATATTTGTTGAATACTAAAATAATTGTTTATGAATTTCGTATTCCATAGCAGTGATTTATTTTCTGCAGTACTTGTTGTTTCAATGGTTTCTATCATGGAAAATAACAAAAAAGAAGATTCTCTTGTTTTCTATATAATAGAGCATGGTATCACAAAAGAACATCAGCAGAAAATTAAAGATCTTGTTGGTAAGTATCCAAATTCTAAAGTTGTTTTTATCCCAATGCCAAACATCAATGAGAAGTTTTCCTTGGGATTGAAACAAATTAAATCAATTTGGCTATTTGATTCTTATTGTAGGTTATTCTTGGGAACTTTGCTGCCGGATGATGTTGACAGAGTACTTTACTTAGACTGTGATACGCTATGTAATGGTAGTTTGCATGATTTTTATTATCTCAATTTTGGAGATAATTATGCAGCAGGTGTTATAGACTGTTTGTCTGAAGCTTATTATGATTTGTTTGATATGGATAAGACTTCAAGATATTGTAACAGTGGCATGCTGCTTTTTAATATAAAAAAGTGGCGAGAAGATAACATGGAAACCGTTGTTGCTAATTATGTCCGCTCTAAAAATGGATATGTATTTTTCATGGAACAAAGTGTTCTAAATATTCTACTTCAAAATAGAATAGTGATTGTACATCCGAAATACAATACATATACTTTGATGGTGGCTTTTACTCATGATAATCTAAGAAAACTGAGACGTTGTGTAAGATATTATACAGACAGAGATATTGATGAAGCAGTGAATAACCCTATTCTGATACATCTTACTAATGGATTTTTTGTGAAAGGTCGTCCTTGGATTGAAGGTAATGAACATCCGTTCCGTCAGCTTTACATGAGATATAGAGCTATGACTCCTTGGAAAGATGAACCTCTTTTCCCAGACAAAAGCAATCGGAAACAAAAGGCGGTCGTAACGATAGTGAAAATCTTGCCTCAGAATTTGATGTGCTCAATTGTAGGATGGATTTATAACGTTTGGCGGCCAAACCATATAAAAAAGAGCATGGTATGATTCTTTTTGAGTTATTACAAGTCGCTATAAATGTAAAGGATGAAAACTCTCTTATAGTAACTTCTTCGGATTGGAAGAAGTTTTATTCATTCTGCAAAAAACAGGCACTACTTGGTATTGGTTTTTCTGCTTTGGAGAAGATTGGCTCATGTCCAAAGGACTTGATGTTGTCGTGGTATGGAGTTGTATTGCAAATAGAGAAACGAAATATCGAGATGACCAAAGCTTGCAAGGAAGTGAGCGAAATTTTTGGCAATGATGGCTTTGACACTTGCGTTTTAAAGGGGCAAGGTAATCTTCTGAATTATCCAAAAGGAATTCGAAATCGCCGTCAACCTGGTGACATTGATTTATGGGCATCTCCTAAGAAAGGTGGAAATGCTCAGAAGAAGGTGATTGACTATGTGAAAGGAAAAGGAAACCCGCAAGTTGGTCCCAATTATCTTCATATCGATATGTTGTGGAATTCCAATATAGAAGTTGAGGTGCATTATCGTCCACGATTCCTGGTTTCGCCTTATCGTAATTATCTTATTCAGAAATGGTTTGCGAGTAGAAAGGAAGCCTGTATGAGCAATAGGTGCCAGGATGGTTTTTCTGTACCTCCCACATCTGTTAATGTAGTTTATCAAATGAGCCATCTCTTCAGTCATTACTTTGATGAAGGATTGGGTATGAGACAGTTGTTGGACTATTACTTTGTTCTTGAAAAATGGAAGGACGAAAGGAAAGAAGATAATGTGCTGAAGATATTGCAAAGTTTTGGAATTGGAAAATTCTCTGCAGCAATCATGTGGGTATTACAGAAAGTCTTTGCGATGCCTCATGAATATATGATATGTGAGCCTGATGAGAAAGAGGGAAGAATTCTTCTGGATGAGATAATGCAAAGTGGCAACTTTGGACAATATGATACCCGTGGTGCTGATTTAAAGAATGGAGGAACTATCAAACATGGCTTTTGGAAGTTGAAGCGAATAATGCGACTAGTTGGTAGTTATCCAGAAATGGCACTTTGGGAACCGATCTTTAGAGTGTGGCATTATGGATGGAGAAAAATGCACATTATTAAAAAATAAGACTATGACAGATATTGAATTTGAACAAATTTTGCATCGAATGAGCAAAGAAGATTTGGACAAATGGAATAAGATGAAAGGACTGCCTTTTGATTCTTTTGCTATTGCGCTAGCTGGTGAATCAATAGCAAATTTAGCTCCTCCGTTTGATGAGTATGTTAATTATACTGGTAGCTTAATTGATTTCTATAAAGACTTTTTTCAACGATATCTCCAGTGTTTAGAAAATATAGATTCTAATACCTGGGAGTTTGTCAACATTAGTATGAGAGCATACATAAAACATAATGGTGGACCATTGGTCGATTTTGATTTGGTTGAAGAATGTAAAATGCTCATGAATTCAATTACAAAATCGCTAAGTGCATATTTTGATGGGTCTCCAAATATGGCTTATAGGATATTGAAGCATACCTTTGTTAGTAAGAATTTTCATTTATTGATGATTCTTCCTCAAATCCAATACCTAGGGCCTCTTTATCGTGTGCGTAGTGAGCGAAATCTAAGTGCGCAGAAAGAATTGTTTCATACTCCTTTTGAGTTAAGAAACAGTTGTGGTAGTTATCGGTATAGCATCCTAGGATATCCTTCTTTATATTTGGCTGGTAGTATTGAAACTGCATTGGCGGAGAGCCGAATTGTTGATAAACAATATTCTGTGATGCTTTTCAAAAGCAATGAAATTTTGCAATGTATAGATTTGTCACTACCAAGCAGAGAGTTGCTCTTTTGGGAACGATATAGCCTAGTATTGTTTTATCCATTGATTTTTGCATGTGGTTTGAAAGTAAAAGAAGAAAGTAAACCGTTCAAGCCAGAATATGTCATTCCACAATTGTTTTTCCAAGTTGTCAGTGAGTGCTCAAATTTGATGGGCGTATCATATACCTCTACTCGAATGGAGAATCCTGATTATCGTAATGGTAAGCAACGAAACTTTGTGCTGAAGGTTCCTAAAGCAGATAAAGCTAAAGGCCAATCGCTTGAACTAGCAGGAAAGTTTAAATGTACTATGCCAGTAAGTCCATATGACAATGAAAATGCTCTGTCTGTTGAAAGAAGACTAAGAGGAATGGAGTTATTTGAAATAAAATTAAACTAATTTTTTTATAGAACATAGGATAAGAATATGAAACAATATGATTATTTGATAGTTGGTTCTGGCTTGTTTGGAGCAACCTTTGCTTATCTTGCTAAAAAACGAGGTAAGAAGTGTTTGGTAATCGATAAGCGTTCTCATTTAGGTGGTAACATCTACTGTGAGAATATCGAGGGAATCAACGTGCATAAGTATGGTGCACATATCTTCCATACCTCTAACAAAAAGGTGTGGAACTTTGTGAACTCTATCGTTGAGTTCAATCGTTATACCAATTCACCAGTAGCAAATTATAAGGGTAAACTTTATAATTTGCCTTTCAACATGAACACCTTTTATCAGATGTGGGGGGTAACTACGCCAGAGGAGGCGCAAGCTAAAATTGATGAGCAGAAGGCTTCTTTTAGTGAAGAGTTAAGAGTGAAGAACGAAGAATTGGGTTTGCCAAATGAGCCTCATAACCTGGAGGAACAGGCGATGCTGCTTGTTGGCAAGGATATTTATGAGAAACTCATTAAGGGCTATACAGAAAAGCAGTGGGGAAGGAAATGTACAGAACTTCCTGCTTTCATTATCAAGCGCTTGCCAGTTCGTCTTATCTTCGATAATAACTACTTCAATGATAAGTACCAGGGTATTCCTTTGGGTGGATATAATAAGTTGATTGATGGCTTGCTTGAAGGTATCGAGACCAAAACGAATATAGATTTCTTTGAGAATCGTCCTTATTGGGAAGGTATTGCCGACAAGATTGTTTTCACTGGTAAGATAGATGAATTCTATGATTATCAGTTTGGCAAGCTCAACTATCGAACTGTTCGATTTGAGACAGAGGTTATAGACAAACCTAACTATCAAGGTAATGCGGTAGTGAACTATACTGAGCGTGAGATTCCTTACACTCGTGTTATTGAGCATAAGCATTTTGAGATGTTTGGTCAAGAGGTTTATGAAACTCCAAAGACTGTTATCTCAAAAGAGTTTTCTACAGAATGGAAAGATGGTATGGAACCATATTATCCAGTGAATGATGAAGTAAACTCTTCATTGTATGCCAAGTATAAGGCTTTGGCTGATAAAGAAGATAATGTTATCTTTGGTGGTAGATTGGCGGAATACAAGTACTATGACATGGCTCCTACTGTAGAGAGAGCGATGGAATGGTGGAAGTAAAGTGTTAAGAACATCTGGTCATCAACAACATCCGTCATCGCAAGCCATTGCCAGTATATGGGAAGGGTGAGAACGTGCGCGACTGGTTGTATGTAGTAGATCATGCCCGTGCCATCGATATGATTTTCCATAAGGGCAAGATTGGCGAGACTTACAACATTGGCGGTTTCAACGAGTGGAAGAACATCGACATCATCAAGGTGGTTATCAAGACTGTTGATAGATTGCTCGGTCGCCCTGATGGTGCTGACTTGGATTTGATTACTTATGTAACAGACAGAAAGGGTCACGATATGCGTTATGCCATCGACTCAAGAAAGTTGCAGAAGGAATTGGGTTGGGAGCCATCTCTCCTGTTTGAGGAGGGAATCGAGGAGACCGTAAAATGGTATCTCGAGAACCAGGAATGGATGGATCATGTTACTTCTGGGGAGTATCAGAAGTATTATGAGAATATGTATAAAGATAGATAATGCTGTGCCCTCCTATATATTGGAGGGTATATTGTCCTTTTGAACTGTTTTTTTCGAAAACCTACCCGTCCTTCCTTACCGTTAAGGAAGGCTCCACCTCTCATCTCGGTCTTCTCCCCTCAGGGAAGAAGAGGGAAACCGCCCTACTCGGTGCTCAGAACCGCTACGTTCTAAGGTTGGCGGACCATCAAAGGTCTACGCCATCTTGTGCGGGGTGGGACCGCCTTGCTATAGGTGGGGATTATCTTAGGAACTGCCTTGCTTATGAAGGCTATAATGATTATATGATGCTGGTTTTGTGGTAATTTGCAGATAACTTGCAGATTTCTTGTGATTTCCTTGGTGGTTTCGAGAAAAAAGCGTAATTTTGCGATTGTAAGTTGAATATTTAATAATTGGAGGATTGGTTATGGTTGTATATGTAGCAAACCCACTTTATGATGCTGTGTTCAAATACTTGATGGAGGATGACCGCATAGCGAAGACCATTCTTGCAGCATTATTGAAGAAGAAAGTTATCGATGTGAAGATTCGCAGAAATGAATATGCGAATCTTACTCGTCGTGAGTCTATCTCCATGTTTCGCATCGATTTTGCTGCTACTGTTTTGGATGAAGACAACAAGCCGCACTTGATGTTGATTGAACTTCAAAAGACCTGGCTGCCAACTGAGACTTTGCGTTTCCGTCGTTATCTTGCACTGCAATATAACAACGAGGAGAATATGTTGAAGGAAGAGCATGAAAAGTATGCTATTCCTATGGTAGCTATCTATCTTTTGGGGCATTGTATCGGTAAGATAGAGGAACCTGTTATATATGTTAACCATCATGCTTATACTTATGATGGCAAAAAAGTAGAGGAGGGTATTCCTGATCCTTTTGTTGAGAGCTTGCAGCATGATAGCATCATTGTACAGATTCCTTTATTGCATGGTAGGGTAAACAATCGCTTGGAGAAGGTTCTTTGCTTGTTTGACCAGACGAATGTTGCGGACAACAAAAAGGTAATTAAGGTTGATGATAAGCAGTTTGAGGGCGATAATGATATGGAGTACATTGTCCGTCGTCTTCAATCGGCTGCTGCGGATCCTGATATGAGGTATCAGATGAATGCAGAGGATGAATTCTTTAAAGAATTGGAAGCCCGAGATTCCCTTATTATGGAGAAGGATGGTCAATTGAAGGAGAAGGATGAGATGCTTCGTAAGATGATTGAGGGAATGCAGGAAAATGGTATGTCGCTTGATGATATTGCTAAGATGTTGAACAAGACTGTGGATGAAGTAAAACAAATTATTTAACTCTTCTTCGATGTTCGGCATAGCTACGCTATAAGGATGGAGGACCAATCTTAGTTATTCAAGATAAAAACAAAGTAGGCTAGATATCCATGAGAGAATATATAGAAGTTAGCTTTTGTAAAATAATAAACAGTATTATATGTACTTGAGTAAGATATACCTCAAATCCGCAACCTATAGGGTTTAGTGGGATTTTGCTTGCAAAGCGACAAAATTCATTTTATTGTACATATTTCTTGCACAACAGAAATGTCGCAGATACAAAATCCCCTTACCCCATAAAGCGACTTGTAAGTATTCGGTGAATGCCGTATTGTGTGCCTAGATAAAGTTTCGTACCTTTGCACCGTGAATTTAAATTATTCAAATTATGGTACAAGGCAAGAAACAATTAAACAGCAAGCCAAAGTTCGCCGAGGTTGTAATCGGCGACAATGAGGCGAAGGAGATGCGTGAGTCTGCAAAAGTTCGCAACCGTCGCAATCCTTATTTAAAATTAAGCTATCCCAATGGTGTGACACTAATTCTCCCTGCTGACATCAGTATCGAACAGCTTCGAGCCTACATTAGTATAACTGTGTAGGCTTATGGCTAGAGTTTGTCAGTTGACGGATGACCTGAAGTACTACTTGTGCATGGAGCCAGTCGATATGCGCAAGCAGTTTCAGGGACTCCAAGGAATCGTGAATGAGGAGTTCGGCCGTTACCTCACCCAAGATGAAGCCTTTATATTTATAGGTAAGACTCGCAAGACTGCTAAGGTCTTGCATCGTGAGAGCGATGGACTGACTCTTTATGTAAGAAAGTTGAGCGAGGGGCGTTTCCAAATGCCTCATTTTAATGATGATAATCGTACAACAACATTAACCCCAGATGAATTTACCCTCTTGATTTTGGGTGAAAAATGGTATGAAGAAACACCATCGGAGAGCTAGTTTTTCTATTAGTTTTTATTAACGTAAATAGCTGATATTTAGGCGTAAATATCAATCAAAATATTCGTTTTTCTCAATAATTTTTAGTACCTTTGTATGGTAAACAATAAGGTAAACGATATGTTTGAACAGCAACAAAATACAGGGAAAAGTGCGTCTTTGGCAGAGAAATATGCCAATGTGCGAGGTCAGGTTGCCACTGCTGTGGAAAGAGCAGATCTCGCAGAACACGCATTGGATGCCGAGCGTGCTTCTCGTCAACAGTTGATTGACGAAGAAGTGGCTCGACAGGTTGCTGCTGCAAAAGAACGTATCAGGCTAGAGGTGGAAGCAGAACTTGCAGAGCAAAAGAAAGCTTTGGAATCTCGTAAGCAGGAACTTGATTCCCGTGAGAAGGAGATAGTTAAGAAGGCAGACACCATAGTACAGAATATAGAGGAGCGTGCAAACAAGCGCATAGCTGAACTTCGAGCAAAAACAGAGAAAACAGCATTGACAAGATTGGCTGACATGTTTGAGACCTTCCTTCAAGCTTTTATAGCTGTGATGGACAAGGATTCGGCAAAAGGTCAGGAATTGCTTGCTAAGTATCGGCAGGCGGCCGAGGAAACGCAAACGCTTCTAAAGGAAGAAATTAAGGAAAAACTTGCAAAGGCAGAAGCCAAGAACAAGGCTAAGACAGATCAGGTAGCCTCGCTTGTGCGGATGTTGTTTACTCAAAAACGTGAGCGTATAGTCTTTACCCCAGAGCAACGTGAAAGTTTGTATGAGCGAGCAATGCAATCTTTGAATCTCACTCCAGAAACCAAGAAGGAGTTTGAGAGATGTCGTGACTATTGCCGTGATTACAGGCAAAAGCAGGAAACCCTTAAACTGTTGAAGAGCGATGGTCAGAAGAAAGGGCATGGTAGAAATAAACTTCCGGCCAGCTTGCCTCGCTTAGTGGAACAAGTGATTTGGCCTGATTGTTATGAAGGACATGAGGATGAATATGACGTGGTGGGCAAAGATGTACAGGAGTTTGTTCTGCCTGCTCCTGCACCATATGTTGTCCAACCAGTCGTTCGTCCGGTTGTGAGGAGAAAGGATGATCCGGATGGTCCGACAGAACAGGCGGATTGCTATGAAGGTCTCTTTTGGAAGAGTTATGCTACTCCAGAGTTGATTGCTAAGATAGAAACAGGAAAGTTTGTGCTACATCAGCCGTTCAATCGACAGATAAAGAAGATGAAACAGGATGGTCTTCCGATGGCTCCAGCCACTGTGGATGATTGGCATCAGGCAACATGTGAGATGCTGGAACCTTTGTATGAACTACAAAAGGAAAGGGTCTTTTCTAGCTCTTTGCTGGCTGGTGAGGGAAGTCCTTTCCCGATTATCAATTGCGAAAAGCATAAGACGGTGGGGCATTACATGATTCAGTATCGCTCAGTGATAACAGGAATACCAATTTTCCTCGTCAACACCAAGAACAAGTGTGGTCGAGGTCAGGCTGATATCATGGACAATCTGAAGGATTGGACTGGCAATGTCTTTATGTGTGATGCTTACGCAGGATATGATTGGATGAAGAAGATAGAAGGTCTTATCCTATGTAGATGTGTGGCTCATGCTCGTCGAACGGCAGAACGGGCTTTGAAGGAAAATCCAACGTTGGCTCAGATAGCATTACTCTTCTACCAAGATGCCTATCTGGTAGAAGAGATAATAAAGAAGAAAGGATTGACAGGAGCAGAAAAGACTAAGTTTAGACAAGAGCAAGCTGGTCCTTTATGGGAAACTTTCAAACTCTGGGCGGCTAATGCGATTCTTGAAGTGCCAAGGGATAGTCTTATCTTCAAGGCGTTGAATTACTTGATTAGCAATTATGACGAATTGACCCATTACTTGGATATCCCGGAGATGCCGATAGACAACACGGATACAGAGAGGTTGATTCGTGATATGGTGATGGGCAAGAAGGCTTATTTGTTCTGCCGTGATTTGGATGCCTGCAAGAGAGCTGCAATGATGTACTCATTGTTTGGAGCTTGCAAGGTGTTGGGTAAAAATCCTGAGCGTTGGCTCTGTTATGTATTGACAAACATAAAGACAACGCCAAAGGACAAACTTTATACTCTTCTTCCTGAGTTTTGGGAAGATGAAGAACAATAAAAATGAAATTAAAATTTAGTCAAATCAAGGTATAGCCTCCACTGGTATTAGCTGGTGGAGGGCTAAACCTCATATGCTTATCGGTAATGTGAGGTAATACCGAATACTTACCTATATGTGGATGAGGTTGGACAAATCACAGGATGAAGACTGCCGAAGCAGATTTGTATTTGCTTCTCGTTCATGGGTGCTGAGAGCTATATATGAAGGACTGATTCCTCCAGTCTTCGTTCTTGCAGCAACTATATTGGTCAAGTATTTCTCTGTGTGGAAAGGTTGGTGTGAAACATTCAGTCAATGGCAGAGTGACTGGACAGGCAAAATAATTCTTCCTTGGGGAGAAAATATTATTGTTGGAGTCATTGGAGCCGTTGTAATGACCTCTGCTTCATATATTATCGTGAAACTCTTGGCAAGAGAAGCCAGAAGATGTGCCAATACACAGATAAGGGAAGTGATAGTGGCATATTATCATTTTGTGGAGAATAAAGAAAATGTACCTTTAAATACTGAAACAGATTCAAATAGAGAACAAGAAACTAATAGAAATATGTTTCTTGTCCTTTTGGATAAGTTCAGGAGTGCAGTAAAGAAATTGTTTGAATAATAAAAAATATTACAATGAGAATACTTCATTTTTCGGATTTTCATCTTAGACCTAATGGCTTGGGAAAAAGGTCTATGGATATATTTCATCAAATGATGGAAAAACTCCAAGAGATTAATCAAGAAGAAAATATAGACTTAGTCATATTTTCTGGTGATATGATAGACAAGGGAGGTAAAGACTTCAATATGTCATTAGATGAATGTTTTCAAGATTTTAAGAAGAACATCATTACACCTCTTGTTGAGTTATTGCATATCGGCTATCATCAATTTTTGTTTGTTCCAGGAAACCATGAAGTTGATAGAGGTCGTAAGGATAAGACTTTTGCTCCCAAAACAAATAGTGATGATGATATAGAAGATTTTCTTTGTACAAATTCAACTGTACCGCAGTTACAGGATTTCTTGCACTTTCAACGAGAGTATTATAATGTGCATAAGGTTGAAGACATGATGGTTGATATTCGAGGGATGCACATGACTTTGATCTTGCCTTTAAATAATGGACACAAAGTAGGGGTTTCTCTTCTTAATTCGGCTTGGATGTGCGATGGAGATGCAGATAAAGGAATGATTAAAATTGGTACGTCTCAAATCAACCAATCATGGCCATTGATTAGAAACTGTAATGTGAAAATAGCTATATCGCATCATCATTATAATTTTCTAGAAGAAAATGAAAGCAGAAATGTAAGTGATATCCTTCATGCACATTATGATATTTTTGCGGTGGGACATACTCATGGAATGAAGGCAAAATATGAGCATGATGATAAGGGATGTATTTTTATTTCAGTAGCAGCTGGTAACTTATACGATAATCTTCATAAGGAAGATCCAAAGTATAAAAATGGCTTTACTATTTTGGATTTTAATGAAGATGCAAGGTATATGGATGTAACACCTTATCATCAGGATGTGGATGAAAAATTTGTTTTGGATAAGAACTATGGTATTGATGGAACCAATAGATTAGAAGATTCCACAAAGAAGTTGTTTATGCCGTTGGATTCTTGGTTGCGAGGTTATAACAAGAATTATCCCATATTGGACAATGAGCAGATGAAGCAAAAAAGAGAGCAATTAAAAGATTCAAATAATCGCATCGTTCTTCTTGCTGCATTGTCTGGTCTCGGAAAAACCCGAATGATTTATGAGACATACAATGATGGCCAAATACATCCAAATCACTACTATACTGAATTATCGGATGAAAGTAGAAATAAGGTGATTGATGGTTTTCTATCACTCGTTTCAGATATTGGTAATAATGAAGCCGTTATCATTATAGATAATTGTAGCTTGAACTTATATGAGGATATTCGTAGAAAAATACCGACAAATATTAAGGTGATTTTTGCAACTAATGAATATTATGAAGTTACGAGTACAACTAATGTTACAATCATTAAACTAGACTCATTAATACTAAAAAAAGAAGTTGCTAATTATATAGATCAAAATATTGTTGGGCAGGAACAATCAACTCTCCGTGAAGAAGTAAAGAAAATTGCAGATGGATTTCCCGCAATGGCATATGAGTTAGTGGATACTTATAGAAATGGAAAGCATGTTAGATTAGAGCAAGCAGAAGAACTTGTAACAAAGTTGTTGAAGTTTCCTGAGGATAAAGAAAACTCTCAGCGTTGTATTTTAAAAGCCATAAGTTTGTTCCAGCCATTTCCATTACTTCGATTTAATCGTTCTGCTTATGAATTTATCATTAGAAACGAGATTATTATGCCTTTAGCAAGTGAATCGTATTCATTGAGAAAAAGAAAAGTAAATGAAACAAAAGCTCAATTTACACCCACGTTAATTGAAGATACAGGAAGTTTACTTAATGTACGTCCTTTTCCTCTTGCTGTTTATTTGGCAAAAGAATGGTTTATAGGATTAGACGAAGATGATATAGAACACTTGCTCGAAGATTTTAATACCTTAAAAGACGAAAGTCCTAGTGCGCATCGCTTATTGGTTGATAGCATGGCAAAGCGTATAGAATATATGAGGGATTTGCCACTTGCGAATGATTTTATTGCAAGATTAACAGATTCTATGTATGGCCCTTTTGCCAATGAGAAAGTTGCCTGTTCTGAAATGGGTTCACGCCTCTTTCTCGCAATGTCATCAGTGAACCCAAAAGCAGTGTCAGACTGCCTATATACATTATTCAATAATAAGAATACAGAATGGTTGAAAGAAAACATTAAGGGAGATGTCAGGAGAAACTATGTTTGGGCATTGGAAAAATTATGCTTTGACAAAGATAGTTTTCAAAAATCTTCCATGGTGTTAGCACAATTAATGCTTGCTGAAAATGAAAATTATGGAAATAATGCGTCGGGGCAATTTTTACAGTTATTTCATGTCATGTTGCCTGGTACAGAAGCAAGTTTAATACAGCGCATTGATTTGTTGAAAACTCTATATGGAAGAGGAGGTGAATATTTGGCAATTGTATTACAGGCATTGAATAGTGCTTTTGCTTCACATAGTTTCAGCAGGACTGGTAGTGCTGCGCATTTTGGCTTAGAAGAAAAACAAGATTATGTCCCAACACGTCAAGAGGTTTGGAATTATTGGTATGCATGTAGAGACTTGGTTGAGCAAGTGTTGGTTGAGAATGAAGAAAGCCAAGATTCAATATACAAATTGGTATTAGAACATTCCTGGTCATGGATATCAGATGGCTATTTTGATACTCTTTTTGTTCCGTTAATTGAGTCGTTGAGGACCAAACGTGAAGATTTTACGGAATTATACAATAGATTATTGAAAGATAGGTATAACCATTTACTAAGAAGATATGCTCAGGAAAAGCAGGTGGAAATTCGTGCATATTTTCAAAAAATCAGACCTTGTTATTTCTCATCATTGTTAAAGGAAACCCAGAATGCACTTTACAATGAAGATAAAGGAACAGCGGCTATTAGTCATTTTGATAAAGCTAAAGAAATGTTGCTACCTGTAGCAAAGAAATTTATTGCCGATAGGGTGTTTGTAGATATTGAAGAGTTAAAGAGGCTTTCTGACGTGAATTTGTTCATTGAACATGCCTTTTTCTTGAATGTTGCTGAAATAATTACTGATGAAGACTTAAAGGCACTTTGGGATACGTGTGTTACATATCTTGGAAACTATTCTGATGATGGCAATATGCCGTCCTTTATTACTAGTATGTGCTATGCAGCAAGGAAAAGGAAGGAAACTATTCAATTTCGAAACTCACTTTTCGCTAAAGGTTATGTAAAATGGTATATTGGACTGTCTGCAAAATGCGAGGACGCACAATTGAGCATCATTAAAGAGTTGGTCTCTCAGGCTGATAAGGGAAATATAGATAAAGACTATCTTATTGATGTCTATTTGAATAATGTTGCTATTAATACCCACACAGAATTATTTAGAATCCTCAATTTCATATATGAATCGTTTTCTGATGTCTCTGTACGATTACTTGATGCTTTAATCAGATTTACATTTATGTGTGATGAAGAGGACTTGAAAGAACATGTTGGGTTTATTAAACAATTAATTTTGGATTATCCAATAAACGATGATAACCCTCACTTGAATTATGAGTTCACCAGATATGTTATATCAGTGTTTGAAAAGATTCATGATGTTGATTTGGCAAAGAAAATGAATGTAAAGCTAATCGAAGGCTTTAACCATGACTTTTTGCATTCTAATTTTGAAGGATTATATAGCATCTTGTTAGAAAAATATACAGATGAAATTTGGGACGATTTTGAATCTGCGTTTGTAAGTGATGAATATTTGGCTTTCTTTCTTCAGGTGAAAAATGAGTTGGGATCAGGAATTGGTTTTGGTGCCGGTGCATTGTTTAAAGTTGGAAATGAAAGAATTAAGCAAATGTGTATCAAATATCCTAATGAAGCTCCTGTAAGAATTGCAGAAATGCTACCGATATATGATGGAGATATTTGGGAATGTGATTCTTTCAGTGATATAATGATTTGGATTTTAGATAATTACGGAACGCAAAAGATGGTTTTAAATGGCATTCATGCAAATATTCATTCTTTTGGCTGGACAGGCTCCGTTATCGGGTTGTTTATGCATCATAAAATGTGTATGGAAAAATTGCTAAACCATAAATATTTAGAGGTAAGGAATTGGGCTTCTATGTGTATAAAGGAATTTGATTCTGAAATACAAAGAGAGACTCAGCAAGAAGACTATATGAGATTGCATTACAATTAAGTTTTTACTAATGAAGTTATATCATTATACAACAATAGATACTTTGGCGTTGATACTGAAAAACAGGACAATACGCTTTAATCGATTAGACAAAGTTGACGATAGCGCTGTATCGGTACCAAGCGTAGCGGTGTAATCGGTACCATGCTAT
>OGUC01000218.1_pt1 | contig 40016 bp, 28 predicted proteins | sample 1573701 | NCBI WGS metagenome assembly OGUC01 (sample SAMEA2582017, study PRJEB24529) | metagenome | biome: Human gut stool | place: China | collected 2011
CAGCACTTTTCTAGAAAATATCAACATCCTCCGACAAACATCTTCGACATGGCACTGCATATTACGGGAGTTCTGCGTTTTGAAAAGCTTTCAAAAAACCAGTAGCCATCTTTCTATTGCTTTGGTGGAAATCGTATCAAAATAGCAAAATCCGTACAAAAAAACTTCTAAATCAAACATTTTTGTACGGATTTTATGATTTTTTCCATTTCAGCGAAAATAACCTCTTATATAAGCCTAAAATCTCCTGTTTTTGTATTTTTTCAGCCCAAAATAGCGATTTTAATACAAAAAAGCTTGCCTCTTCACACACAGTATAAAGTCAAAAACAAAAACAGCGACTTGTGAGCAAGCACCCAATCACGGTTCTTATTTTGCCTATGCGCGGCTATTCTTTCGTAACTTTCAATTTACTTCAACGGAATCATATCCGAATAGGACACATTCCCCTGGGAATCCTTCATGAAGAAGATGCACACGTAATTCTCCGGATGATCCAGTGGCTGTACCACGGTCCGATAGTCGGAGGTCAGATCCACCTCAAACCCCATCATCCATTTCGATGTCTCCCAGTCAAAGAAATCCAACAGATCCCCATTCTCATCCCGGGTCACGTAACTACAACGTGCTGCCACGGACATATTCGCATAATCATCCAGACGGATCAGCTGCTTGCTGGCGCTTTGCACATCGTCGTCATCGCTTAAAGGAATCGCATTTCGGATGATACCATCCGGATAATCTTCATTTACCGCAATCTGCAGCTTCGCAGCCTGGGATTCCCAATTATCGAAATTCATCAGTACTACAAATGACAGATAACGATTCTCCACGTCACTGATATCCGATTCCGTCAGGATCATAGGAATATCGGATACCCCATCATCATCCTCCATATACAGCGCATTGTTTTTATATGCCGCATGCAGTACCCCATTTTCATCCAGTGTTACGCGTTTGCTTCCCTGAATGAACAGATACATCTCATCAGCTCTGGGATCTTCTTCGGAAGTAATGTAACCTTCTTCTTTGGCCTTGCAGAGAATGTAATAGCCACCGGAAGCAAAATTAGCCTGCTGTTCGGGAGTGAGCTGCAGCGTGATGTCGCTTTCATCATAGGTGCCGTCATTTTCTGTGGTGACAGTAGTGTGCGCATTGGAAATCTCACGATCTGCCAACAGGGTATCACCGTTTTGAATTGCATAGAAATCCTGTAAAAAACGGGTGTAATTCGGAGCAAATCCAAGATACTCCTGCATTTCAATGCAGGCATCCCGGTAGTCTTCGTCTGTCTGATAAGGATAACAGATGGAGATACCACCGGCATTTTCCATATTGGTATCGGAATATGCAATACAGCTTTCCACTGCCCGGATGGCAGCTTTGGCAGTGTCCGAATTATCTCCCAACAGTTCCAGCATATGTAGTACATCGACCATGCCGTAATTCATATCGGAGGAATAGCTTCCGAAGTCTCTGACTTTGGCACGATTACGAACCAGTTTCGGATAGTTTTGCACATCCAGAGAGGTATCCATTTCCGCAAAATAGGTATTCAGAGCGTCTTCCGCTTCTGCGTAAGCGTTCAGGTCAATACATGACAGCGTCAGATCGGAATACAGATTCGGATAATAGTCAAAGACATATTCACCGTAATCCATATAAGAATCTACAATGTATTCACCCATCTCGTCTCCGGGAATCGCTCTGTCCGACAGGACGGAGAGAAAAGCGTAATTCCATCCCCAGCCGGGTTCGGTCTCCTGGGATGCAATCATATAATCTGCATAGGGAGCCAGCACGGAAGCCACTTCCAGAGAACTCATAAGGCAGGCGTCGAAGCCGATCCATTCTAATTTCGTCATGTGGGCTCCCACAGAATCTGCAAGTGCTTCGGACAGTTCGTCCAAAGTCAGCAGATCTCTGTAATTTTCATCCACACCATATCCCAGTACGGGTCCGCCGCCGTGATCCCACAGAAGCAGACTGTAGGAATCTGCGGGGAAAAAGTCAAAGCAGTAATTCATAAAGGTGCTTAAAGTCAGGGGATCTCCCATATTTTCCGCAGGATAAGTATCCAGCGGAGCAAAACCGTCTTCGGTCAGGAGCAGTGTGGTACAGGCATCGCCATCCAGACCGCGATCCTGCCATTGCGAAGCACCTCCGGCATATACAATGACATTATTATGAGCGGTATCGACGCCGGCCGCTTCCATTTCGTCCATATCCAGACTGGCATTTCCGTAAGAGGATTCCAGATCGGATCCTACCATGTAGATCATGATCGTCTGCACGGTGCCAATGTCTCCGAGAGAATCATAATCTATCTGCGGCTGTGGTGTGGAAGCCGGTTCCGAATGATAAGTGCCGTGGTGAGACGATTGTGACGAGCTGCTTCCGGAAGCACTGGCGTATTCCAGAATCTGGGCGAAGACACCGAGTGGCGTCGTCTTGATCCGGCATCCTGTCAAAAAGGCGGGGATCATCAGCAGACACACAAAAGTCCGTAGCTTTCTCTTTGTTTTTTCCTTCATAAGAACCTCCTCATAATTGAACTTACAAAATTTATTATTACATGAAAAAAGAGGACCGTCAAACACTATAATCGCTTACAGCCGAAAAACAAAAAAAATACTAAGGAAGACTTTTTCAAAAAAACAGCATAAAAATGAAATGATCCGGGCATTCTGTGATCATAGAAACCAAGTAATTGTTCCGACAGAGCAAGGATGGGAGGATGGATATGGAACAGAAGGAAATTCCTCATATGCCGGCAGATTCGATACAGCCGGATGCGCAGCAGAAACAGGAATACCAACAGTATGTAAAGTCGGTCACACCGACACACAATCTGTGGACGCAGATGGGGAAAGCATTTCTGACCGGAGGAATCATCTGTTGTATCGGACAGGGAATTCTGAATTATACCGGAAATGTGCTGGGGATGGATCCGCAGACTTCCGGAAGCTGGTGTTCCCTGCTTCTGGTATTTTTGTCTGTAGTACTCACGGCGTTTCATATTTACCCCAAGATTGCAAAATGGGGAGGCGCCGGTGCATTGGTGCCGATCACCGGATTCGCCAATTCCGTGACGGCTCCAGCGGTGGAATACCAAAAGGAAGGTCAGGTATTCGGCATCGGCTGCAAGATATTTACCATTGCGGGGCCGGTGATATTGTATGGGATTTTTTCCAGCTGGGGGTTGGGGTTGATCCTTTGGGTGTTGCAGATGTTTGGAATCCGTGTGGGGTAGTCTAAAAGGCGCGGATAGATTCCGGCGGGAATGTGCACAGTGGTTGACCGGTTGAAATAGAAGAGAAAACAGTGTAAAATAATTTTGTCCGGGCACGGTTTCGGGCAGAAACGGGTCAGTACGGAAAAAGATAAAGGAGAGGTTACCATGCAGATAGGAAAAGAGATGGCGATTCCGTCCATTTTGAAGATCGGAAACAGCGCATTAGGAAAAATCGGCGGTTATTTAAAGGCGGAGAATCTGGACCAGGTCGTGTTATTTTTCGGCAACGGACTGATTGACATGTTTGGGGAACTGGTGATGAATTCCCTGAAGGAAGCAGAAGTGAATGTCCTGGAATATAATGAACTGGACACAGTAGATATTGATGATATTATTACGCTGGCTTTTGCCATTCCCAATAAGGCAAAGGCTGTGATCTCCATCGGCGGAGGTAAGGTCATCGATGCCGGAAAATATGCGGCTTTTCTGCGGAATCTTCCTTTTATCAGTGTGCCGACTTCCAGCTCCAGTGACGGATTTTCCAGTGCCAGTGCCTCTCTTTTGGTACAGGGGAAGAGGACATCTGTTCCTGCGAGACTGGCATATGGTATCATCGTGGATACGCAGGTGATCCGTACCGCTCCGGAGAAGTTCATTTACTCCGGCATCGGCGATATGATCTCCAAGATCACAGCGCTCTACGACTGGATCTTTGAAGAGAAGGCAGGCTGCGGCGAAGTGAATGATTTTGCGGTCATGATTGCGAAGAAAGCGGTGAACAGCTTTGTCCGTACCCCTTACGAGAGCATCAAGGATGAGCTGTTCCTGAAGGAACTACTGGATTCTCTGGCCATGAGCGGTATTGCCAATGAGATCGCCGGCAGCAGTGCTCCCACCAGCGGCAGTGAGCATCTGATCTCCCATGCACTGGATAAGATTCTGGAAGTACCGCAGTTACATGGTATCCAGGTAGGCATTGCCACCTACATTATGGCAAAGGTACAGGATCACCGCTATATCCGTGTAGGCACCGTGCTTCAGGAGACCGGTTTCTGGGATTATGTGGCTACGCTGCATATGAAAAAATCCGATTTCATCAAAGCAATCGACATGGCACCCACGATCAAACCCCACCGCCACACCTATCTCCATGAGGAAAAGTACAGAGAAGCAGCGAAGAAACTGGTACTGGAAGATGAAGTACTGAACCGGGTGCTGGAGGACTGACAATTTGCTGGAAAATCCGAATGATGGCGTGGGTGATATTCATACGGTGCTGATTGCTCTGTGATACTTGAAATGGTGAATATCAAGTGAAAAACCAAGAGCCGTGGGTCTATACGAAAAAAATTTGCTCAGAGATACTCAAAATAGCGAATATCAAGTGGAAAAACAAGTACCGTGGGTCTATATGGAAAAATTGTCGTCTGAGATACTCATTTTTGGATAAATGAGTATCTGGGAATGAAATTTTTCTGTATAGACCCATGTGTGGTAAAATAGGTAGCAAAAGAAGGAAAAAAGTGGAACAAAATGAAAGAAAATATTTGTATAGACCCATGTGTTATTAAGTGACTATGATATCCAGCGTTTCTTGGATTACATGAAAATACAAAAATGAAAATTCGGTTCATAAAAAGCAATCAAGTTGCAAATAAAAAGAAGCGAGGAAATAAGAAGCTTCCGACTATCATTGCAAGAAATAATATTGAATCATTTTTTCGACTAATTCGGTATTTAATGGATGCATCTGGCTCTCGTAAGTTGTGAGTAATTGAATAGTGGGAAGGATACCGTGTGTTGCATAGACTTGTTGCTTGGAGAAAATGTTTTGCCGGTATCCGGGAGAATCCATCAAACCGAAATGTTCCCAATAAAATATCCGGTCTGTTTTGGGATGAAGGATGGTAAAGTCAGGATAAAATTTGATGTCCCCGAGAGTCAGTGCGCATTCATAACGAAACGGTATTTTATTTGTATAGAGTAACATTGCAATCAAAGCCTCCGATTTTGAGCGTACAAGAATTCCGTTTACGGTTTTGTAGATGAGATTTTCCGGATTCCTGGAACTGCGATCATAATTCTCCTGAAGCCAGGCAGTATGAGAAGGCGGCACTTGAAAATAAGGCGACAGTAATTCGCTGTATCCGAGAGAAGAGTCTTGTAATAATAAGGCACTTTTGGATTCGATGGAACGATGTCTGTTATAAAAAGAAATCGCTGTTTTTTCTTGAAGCAATTCTTCCAGCACGAGAGATAAATATTTACGTAAGGCTAATTGCTCCGCCAAGGTACGATTGGATTTTGGAATATATTTTCTGTTTTGACCGTCAGACTGATACCATTTGGTGTTTTTTCCGTTATGCGCGATTGTTAGTTTCCCTTCGGGCAAACATTTTAATTGATTCTGAATTTCATTGATTTTTTGATCGATTGCAGGGGATTTTTTTGTAAGATCTGTGAAAAGTTGAAACATAGGGGAACCTCCTTGAAAATAGAATGATGTGAAAATAGCAAAAAGAATGAAACAAATAGAAAATATGATTAAATTAAACCAGATAAATGCAAGCGTGTAAAGGTCAAAAATTTGCCTGATTGTATTTTATATAAAGTTTATACTTTTTTTCTTGCAAAGAAGAAGTATTGCGATATAATGTTAGTTGGCTAACAAAAATAGTTAGCTTGCTAACATTATTTTGTTATAAATCAAAGGAGGTAAAATGGACGAGGAGGCAAAAGTGCTTTCGACTCGTCAGATCGGATTCGAACTGAAGGCCGCCAACAATATGATCCGCAGGAAGATGGACTCCATATTTGCCCAGCAGGACGGCAGTGAACTTATCGGCATGCAGAGACCGCTTTTAGGCTATCTGTATCATAAGAGCAGACACGGCGATGTGTATCAGAAGGATGTGGAGAAGGAATTCAGAATCCGGAGATCCACCGCAACGGTAATGCTGCAGAGCATGGAGCAAAAGGGCTATGTAGTCCGTGTGGCTTCCACGGAAGACGGCAGATTGAAGAGAATTCTGCTGACGGAAAAAGCAATCGAACATCATCATGTCATTGAGGAACAGATCCTGAATTTCAACCGGGAACTGGAAGCCGGGCTGACAGAGGAAGAAAAGCAGACATTTCTGAATATCTTAGATAAGATGATGGATAATCTCGGAATGGACAAAGGAAGAACGAGCATTTGCGCAGAGACTGTTAAGTGCGCAGACAAAACAAATAACCAGAAAGGAAACCAGCTATGATCAAAACCTTAGCAAAACAGATCAAGGAATATAAGCGTGCATCCCTTGTCACACCCATATTCATGATCCTGGAAGTAACCATGGAAATGGTGATTCCGCTCCTGATGGCATCGATCATTGATGACGGTGTGCAGGCGGGAGATATGAAACATATTTTTGTCATCGGTTGTTATATGGTCCTGGCAGCTATTGTCGGATTGTTCGCCGGTGTCATGGGTGGTAAATACGGTGCGAAAGCATCCACCGGATTTGCCAGAAACTTAAGAGAAGCCATGTATGAGAACATTCAGACCTTCTCTTTCTCCAACATTGATAAGTTCTCCACCGCAGGACTGGTCACACGTATGACCACGGATGTTACCAATATCCAGAACGCTTACCAGATGCTCTTACGTATGTGCTTTCGTGCACCGGTCAGCCTGATCTGTGCCATGCTGATGGCATTCCTGATCAATGCAAAAGTAGCAAGTATCTATCTGGTAGCCGTGGTATTTTTGGGAATCGTGATGGTATTTATCATGAAAAAGGTATCGAAATACTTCAGTGAAGTATTCAAAAAATACGATGACTTAAATGCCAGCGTACAGGAAAACGTAGCGGCGCAGCGTGTGGTAAAGGCTTATGTGCGTGAGGACTACGAGATCGACAAGTTCCACAAGGCCAGCTACAACATCTACAAGATGTTCAAAAAGGCAGAGTGTACTATGGTTATGGTATGGCCGGTCATGCAGTTTACCGTATATGGCTGTATTTTGGGCATCAGCTGGCTGGGAGCACATATGATCATCGCAAGTCAATTGACCACCGGTGAACTGATGAGCCTGTTGACCTATTGTATGACGATCCTGATGAATCTGATGATGTTAGCCATGATCTTCGTTATGATGACCATGAGCGCTGCCAGTGCCAGACGTATTGCGGAAGTACTGGAAGAGAAGACAGACATCACGAATCCCGAACAGCCTGATTATGATGTGACGGACGGCAGCATCCGTTTTGATCATGTAACCTTCCGTTATAATAAGCAGAGTGAAAAGCCTGTGCTGGATGATCTGAACTTCGAGATCAAAGCCGGTGAGACCATCGGTATCCTGGGTGGTACCGGAAGCTCCAAGACCAGTCTGGTGAACCTCATCAGCCGTCTGTATGATGTGAATGAAGGCACGGTATATGTCGGAGGTAAGGATGTCAGAAGCTATGATCTGGAGACCCTGCGTAATGAGGTGTCCGTAGTATTGCAGAAAAATGTACTGTTCTCCGGTACGATCCTGGAGAACCTCCGCTGGGGCGACGAGAACGCTACCGAAGAGGAGTGCATCCGTGCCTGTCGTCTGGCATGCGCCGATGAATTTATTGAAAAGATGCCTGGAAAATATAATACTTATATTGAACAGGGCGGAAGCAATGTATCCGGCGGACAGAAGCAGAGACTGTGTATTGCCAGAGCACTGCTGAAAAAGCCGAAGGTACTGATCCTGGATGATTCCACCAGCGCCGTGGATACCGCTACTGATGCGAAGATCCGCAAGGCATTTGCCACGGAGATCCCCGGTACGACGAAGATCATCATCGCGCAGCGTATCTCCAGTATTCAGGATGCGGACCGCATCATCGTAATGGATAACGGCAGGATTGATGCATTCGCACCTCACGAAGAACTGCTTCGTACCAATAACATTTATAAAGAAGTATATGAAGCCCAGACCCAGACGGGTGGCGGCGATTTTGATGAGAATGGAGGTGAGTCATAATGCCAGGACCTATGGGCGGCGGAATGCGTGGACCCGGCAGAAGAATGCAGGGTGGTAAACGTATTGAGAATCCGGGAAAAGTATTTAAACGACTGATGGCATATATTTTCAAAAACTATGCCATTCACTTCATTTTTGTGTTGATCTGTATCGTACTGAGCGTTGTGGCAAGCATTCAGGGTACTCTGTTCATGCAGAGGCTGATCGATGACTACATCATGCCCATGATCGGACAGGAGACTCCGGACTTTGGCAATCTGTTCCGGGAAATTGTCCGTGTGGCAGGCTTTTACCTGGTGGGTGTAGCAGCTACGTATGCTTACAACCGTATCATGGTGACGATAACGCAGGGAACATTGAAGAGTCTCCGTGATGATCTGTTTGAACACATGGAGAAGCTGCCAATCAAGTATTTTGATACCCATTCCCACGGGGATATCATGTCCATCTACACGAATGATATTGATACTCTGCGTCAGATGATCAGCCAGAGTATACCGCAGGTATTTTCCAGTTTTATTACCGTAGTGGGTACGCTGGGAAGCATGCTGGTACTGAGTATCCCGCTGACAGCAGTCAGTCTGATCATGGTGGCACTGATGATGTTTGTCACCGGTAAAGTAGCGGGACTGAGCGGAAAATATTTCGTAAAGCAGCAGAAGAATATCGGTACCGTGAATGGCTATATCGAAGAAATGATGGAAGGTCAGAAGGTAGTCAAGGTATTTTGTCACGAAGACAAGAGCCTGGAAGAGTTCAAAAAGTTGAACGACGAGTTGTGCGAAAGTGCTTATAATGCGAATAAATTTGCTAACCTGATGGGTCCTATCAATGCACAGTTGGGTAACTTAAGCTACGTGGTATGTGCTATCGTCGGCGGTGCTATGGCACTGGGCGGTTTTGCAGGACTGACCTTAGGTAAGCTGGCCAGCTTCTTAACCTTTAACAAGAGCTTCAACATGCCCATCAGCCAGGTCAGCCAGCAGTTGAACAGTATCGTCATGGCACAGGCCGGCGCCAAGAGAGTTTTTGATCTGTTGGATGAAAAAGTAGAGACCGACGAAGGCTATGTAACTCTGGTACGTGCGAAAAAGGTAGACGGCAAGATCGTAGAGTGTCCCGAGAGAACCGGTATGTGGGCATGGAAGCATGTACATCAGGCGGATGGCTCTGTAGATTATATTGAATTACAGGGTGAAGTGGTATTCGACGATGTGGACTTCGGCTACAATGATGACAAGATCGTGCTGCATAACATCGAGATGTATGCAAAGCCCGGTCAGAAGATTGCATTCGTAGGCTCCACCGGCGCCGGTAAGACCACGATCACGAATCTGATCAACCGTTTCTATGATATTCAGGATGGTAAGATCCGTTACGACGGCATCAATATTAACAAGATCAAGAAAGCGGATCTGAGAAAATCCTTAGGTATCGTACTGCAGGATACCCATCTGTTCACCGCTACCGTTATGGAGAATATCCGTTTTGGTAAGCTGGATGCTACGGATGACGAAGTCATTGCCGCAGCGAAGTTAGCAAATGCGGATACTTTTATCCGTCAGCTTCCGGATGGTTATAATACAGTCCTCACCGGTGATGGTGCGAACTTAAGCCAGGGGCAGAGACAGCTTCTGTCCATCGCCAGAGCCGCAGTAGCGGATCCGCCGGTGCTGATTCTGGATGAGGCTACCAGCTCCATCGATACCCGTACTGAGAAGATTGTACAGGACGGCATGGATAAGCTGATGAAGGGCAGAACCACCTTTGTCATTGCCCACAGACTGTCCACTGTCAAAAACAGTGACTGCATCATGGTCCTGGAACAGGGACGCATCATCGAGCGCGGCAACCACGATGAACTCATCGCCCAGAAGGGCAGATATTACCAGTTGTACACCGGTAATGCCATCGCTGAAGGCTAAGAGAATTTATGATTTGATAGTGAACAGTGCCCGGATCAGGGAAGATATGATTCGGGCACTGTTTTTATGGATATGTGATGTTTGTGTCTGGCGGAGCCGGACGAGGGCACAGCCATCGCCGCAAGCACATACTGTGCCCATGAAAAAATAAAGGTTTACAACTAGATAGAAATATGATGTAATATTGTTACATTTCATCTGACCATGAAACTCTATTTACAACTCTTGTAAAAATCTAGCTGTTTTCAGCAGAATTTCAACAAAAAGTAACTGATCAAATCACAATAAAATAAGAGAAAGGCGAAGTCATGCTATATCACCAGATGCTAAGAGAAAAAGAAGTGCTGGGCCAACGGGAAAAAAACATTTTGGAACGACTGCAGACATATCCGGCAGGTAAACTGATCTATTCTCAAAACGGTAAGCATAAGAAATGGTACATATCTTGTGATGGACAGAAAATTTATATTCCTAGCAATGAAAAAAATACCGCTGTCTCTATGGCGGAAAAGAAATATTATGAAGTAATGCTTCAGGATATAGTGCAAGAAAAACGAGCAATACAAAGTTATTTGGACTTGTGTAACAAAGAGCAAACGGGAGAAGAACAGTTGCTTGAGACTGCTGTATATGCAGAACTGTTGAAAAAAGTATTTACTTCAGTAAATACAGAAATTGCTGAATGGGAAAAGCAGGATTATGAGAGATGCCCCAAATATCCGGAACAACTGATTCATCCTATTTTCAACGGACAGAAGGTGCGTTCCAAATCAGAGGCAATCATTGCGACGATGCTGCATGTGAACAGGATACCATTTCATTACGAGGAAGCATTACATTTGGGAAAAAGGGTGATTTATCCGGATTTTACCATAAGGCACCCGGTAACAGGCCAAACCTATTACTGGGAGCACTTTGGTATGATGGATAATGAAAATTATGCGCAGGCGGCTTTTCAGAAAATGCAGCTCTATAACATAAATGGAATTATGTTGTCGGATACACTCCTGGCTACTTACGAATCCGAAGAGGTTCCTCTAAAATCCAACATCGTAGAAAATATGATACAGCAATATTTTCTATGAACATTCTTACATGATCTGTTTCCAACTGAAATATCCCACAAAATACAGCATCATAAGCATGGATGAAAACAGTAATATGGGAAATTTACGGTTTTCATGACGTTGTAGCCAATCACCTTCAAGCTGAAACAGTGGCAGGGCAGACAGGGTATAGTGTCCGGCACTGATCAGCCAGATTGGGGAGTAGGTCAGCAGGAAAAAGGCAGAAGCAATCCTTTTACTATGATTTTTTAGGTAAAGAGTGAACGAGACAATATTTACCTATTACATAATAAAAATAAATCAGACAGCCAACAATACCGGCAGCTACCAGTCGAATCAGCGGTTTGTCATTGTGGTATACGAAGTCACCATAATTTCTCAGAACCCATCCGATATTGTAAAAGGTGAGGAAAGAAAATCCCCCATAACAGATCCAGATGGGGATTATCGGTTTGTAAATCAGCAAAAACACCAGTAAAACAATACCCGGGAAAATATATCGTTCATGCATCCGCACAGAGAATGTGAACATTGTAAGTATGATAAAAGCACTTAATAAATAGTATTTATAGGGTGCATCCTGACAATGCTTTGCAATAATAAAGGTAAAAAGAACAATCAGCAGGATGGCAATGCTTCCCCAGATCCTGGCGGGAAGGAACAGAAAATTACTGTCCTGTTCGACCCCGTTCATGCCTATAAGTGCCCAAAAATTGAAGCCATTGACGGTTGCAAAGGAATAGGAGCCAAGGGTAGAGGTGTATTGTGCAATTACCTTGGTCAGACCAAAGGGAATAGAAAACATCACCATTCCTGCAATCACACAGATTCCACTGCCGAGATGACAGAAAAATTTTTTCCATGAAAAGTCTTTTAGGAAAACATGATCCCAAATACCTACTAAAAGCACAGGGGTAAATACTAACATCTGCGGTTTGGATAAAACACCGATTCCATAAATAGCGTATGCAGGTACCAGCCAATGATTCTTTAGGCAGATGCAAAGAACAACGATAAAGAGTGCCAGAATGGAATCTACCTGTCCCCAGCAGGCGGAGTCCAGAATGACTACAGGATGGAACAAATAAACAGACATCATACAAATAGACTGAAGCTCTGATAATTTGGCAGCTTTGCGTGACTCCCAATAAATTAAAAAGCTGCATAGAATATCGCAACAAATAGCGGGAGATTTCAGCATCAACAGATCCATAGCTGAAAATTGCGCAATATGGAAGTGAGCTCTGATGCGTCCTATGACATACAGCACATACATATAGAGCGGTGGATAATCGGTTAACATATCTTCAGTATAGAAACCGGAAGGACCATATTGTATCATACGGGCAGACCAGTCGGAGAAGAAGATAATATCAAATCCGTAACCGAAGACCTTGATAGCCAGGATCATTCGAATCAAAAGTCCAAGACACAGAAGCGCACAAACGGGAATAAAGGGGTGGAGTATAGTCTTGGAATGCTGAAAAATAAAGTAGCAGGTGAAAACTAATAGTATACTCAACAGAGCAAAAACGTGTAGATACATAAAAACCTCCTAAAGTAAAATGTTTGTATTTATAAAAATTGATTAACCCGAGATCAATACCCAGGTCGGTCTCCAACGTAAGTATTTTATTACAAAATCCACATCCACCGGCTGTCCGGACAATACCGGATAGAACAGCAGGAACAGGGCAAACGCCACCGCGGCATAAGCGCAGCAGCCGATAACAAAGGCGCGGTCGGATACATGTTTTTTCCACTGCATCAGGCTGTACACGATCATCAGTACCACAAAAGGAACACTGGGGAAATAGTGGTAGATGAAAGTGATCCTGGTGACAAAGAACCAGGGCAGGTACTGCGCCAGGTAGCCGACTGCCAGGAAAGCAGCTGTTGCATATTCTCCGTGGGACAGGGTAATTGCAGTATCTGTGGAGCTCTCTTTTTTTGTGCGTCCTGTCAGAGAACAGAGAAACGCATTATTGCGAATTAACAGGTACAGGATGTAAATAAATGCCGGAATACCGATCCACCATACAACAGGATTGCCGAAAGCGCTGATCCCCTCTTTGATTGCATCGGTCACATATCCTGAATAATACCAGATCGGACGTACCATGGTCGGCCACTCATACCAGGAGGAAGAGTAGGGATGTGTCGCCTCCAGGCCACTGTGGTAATTGAACATGGAAGTCTGGTTCGCCAGCATACGGTCAAGCAGGCCGGGATGAGTAGTATTCACAAACGGCAGGTAGGACAGCAGATAGATCACTACCGGGATCAATACGAAAAAGGTCAGACAGAAATCGATGGTCTTGATCGTATCGTTAGGGAAATTCTTCACTATATATTTATGATCGATACCGTTTGTGCTTTTGCCGGGATGTGCTTTGGCGTAAAGGTATTCCCGGTAGCGCCGCAGCAAGTGCGCGAAAAACAGCAGTGCCAGACCACATCCGGCATAGACACCGGTCCATTTGCTGGCAATGCCAAGCCCCATGCAGACACCGCACAGCCCTAGAGGAATAAAAGTCTTATGCAAAGGCGTGTCATAGAAACTCATGGTGCAGTAACGGTACATAAAATAGTACATGGCGATCACGAAAAAGGTAATATACACATCAATAGTGGCGATCCGGGTCTGTGTAAAATGCATGAAATCAAAGGCAAACAGGAAGCAGGCGAGAGCCGCTGCAGGGGTATTGCCGGTCATTTTCTTCCCCAGCAGATAGAGGAAGGGCAGCATGGCGATGCCAAATAAAGTACCAATGATCCGCCAGCCGAAGGGATTCATCCCGAAAATAGCGATACCCACAGAAATCAGAATTTTGCCCAGGGGCGGATGCGTATTTTCATAAGTGGGCAGTCCGTGGAGGAATTCATAAGCCGTACGGGCATGATAAATCTCATCGAAATACATGCTGTTACGGAAAGAATAGCGTTCCGGGTAGCAATCGCTCTCATCGAACAAAGTCTCGTAAGCAGAGGCATTCACAGGGCGCAGGATTTCACCGTCCGCATCCGTGAAGACCAGCTCGATCAGAGACGCATCCGTATCGGTCAGTGTGAGACGCAGGCAGCGGGCGGCGGTTACGCCTGCCTGCCGGGTCAGATCTTCCAAAGACACATCCTGCCAGGTGAAGACATTATTCAGAATGATCTCGCCCAGATACGTCCAGTCCTCGGCCTTTGAGCTACGGACTTCAGCCGTAAAATGCCGCTGATGCCAGGGCGCGATGTAACTTGCCAGAGTAACGGGAGCTGTATTTTCCGGAAATTCCAGTTCAATGACCTGATTCTGTGTCATATCGTAGGTTGTCTCGGGAGCCTTGCGGTCGCCCAGGTCATAGAGTGCAAAAAAGCTGTAGAGAGCACAGATTGTCAGCAACAGACACAGGTCTACTCTCGTGAAGCGCACCTGCTCCTTAGAAGGTGTGGGCGCTAAGGGGGAGAGAAAATGTTCCCGGAACAGCTGCCATAGTCCGGCACCGGAGACTGTAGAAGAACTGCGGCTTGCTCCGGCATGCCTTTTTACGCCATTGACAATAGTCACCGTTTCCCCATGAATATAATATTTCCAGATGATTTTGTAGAAATCATACAGACAATATAACATGCCTGCGGATACCAGCAGAATTATGGGAGCCTTGCGGTCATAGTTCTGCGGATCGTAATGGTACAGCACGTTGGCAGTGTTGTAGAAATGCAGCGCGGCGAAACCGGCATAACATTTCCACAGGGAGCCGGCGGATTTATACAGACAGCAGAACAGTAGCAGTGCAAGTCCCGGATACATATAGCGTTCGTGCATTCTGACAGAAAACAGGAACATAGTCAGAATGATAAAAGCACCGAGGCAAAAATAGCGTGAAGGTTCTTTTCGACAACGCAAGGCAATCAGAAAAGTAAAAAGAACGATCAGCACAATGGCAATGGATCCCCAGGTTCGGCAGGGAAGGAACAGAAAGATCGTGTTCTGGTCCACCCAGTTCATGCCTAACAGCCCCCAGAAATTATAGGCATTAACCGCCGCATATTCATAGGAACCCAGCGTGGAAGTATACTGCGAGGTGGCGGCATCCAGACCGAAGGGAACGCACAACAGAAGCATGCCACAGATCACAGCCAGACCGCCACACAGATTATAAGAAAATTTTCTCCAGGAAAAATCCTGCAAAAATACATGATCCAAAATGCCGACCAGAAGGACGGGAGTGAAGATCAGTGTCTGCGGCTTTAACAGAACTCCAATACCGTAGATCGCATAAGCCGGAAGCATTTTGCCGTCCATAAGAAACAGGCACATCAGGATCACCACCAGGGTGTGAACGGAATCCACCTGCCCCCAGCAGGAAGAATTCAGGATGATTGCCGGCTGGAATAGGTAAGCACAAGCTACACATACAGATTGTATTTCGGAAAAATGCAGTCTTTTTGTCGCCTCTTTGTAGAGCAGATAGCCGCAGGCCATGTCGCACAGAATAGCAGGCAGCTTTAACAGCATGATATGCAGGCTGGAATAATAAGGAATCCCAAGCAGGGAACGCAGCGCACCGATGAGATACAGGACATACATGAATCCAGGCGGATAATCGGTAAAAGTCTCCGCGGAATAGAATGCCCCGGGACCTACGGTGAAGATCCGGTCAGCCCACGCAGCAAAACAGGCAATATCATTGCCGAAACCGTGGGTGGTATAAGCAAGGATCAGACGAAGCAGCAGGGCAGCCCCGAAAATGATCCAGACGAACCGGGTAATGTTTTGGAATTTACATTTGTCTTCCTCTTTTTGGAAACCGGTATAGCAGACACCGCACAGAAGCAGTGAAAGGATAGCAAAAAAATGTATCATAAGATATAATTCCCCCCAATATTTTTATGATCACAACTTAAAAATATCAAAAAATGAGTCTTTCGTAAAGACGAATACTTAAAAATAAGTTATAATCATTAGTAAATTCAGACAGATGCAAAAAGGGGACAAACATGAAGAATAAGAAAGTGGAAAATATCATCACAGCAATACTGGCGGCGGCAGTTCTGATCACCGGAGGGATGAGTCTGTATTCCTATCTGTCGGAGCAAAAGGCGAAAAACGAATATGATACCATAAGACAGGAGGCAGTGGTGGAAGAGTCCAGGGTGGAAGAGACGGAAGAAGTACAGGTGAAAAACTACCCCGATCTGCAGATTGATTTTGCAAATCTCAAGAAGACCAATCCGGATTTCCGGGGATGGCTTTATTTTCCGGCGCTGGATATCAGCTATCCGGTGGTACAGGGCGAGGACAACAATTATTATCTGAAGCATTCTTTTGAGGGAGAAAGTGTAAATGCCGGATGTATTTTCATGGATTGTGAGGCTTCGGCGGACTGGTCGGACCGGAACACCTTCGTCTTCGGACATAATATGCGGGATGAGAGCATGTTCGGTAGTTTTAAAAATCTGTTGAAGGGGACGGTAAGCTGTAAGGAGGATCCGTATTTTTATATCTATACGGAAGATAAGGTCTATATTTATGAAATCTTTGCTTATTACGAGACCAGAAGCACCAGCGACCGCTTCGCAACCTTTACCTCGGATGCTTCCTACGATGATTACGTGCAGTGGGCGACGGAACATTCCCTGTATGCCTCGGATGCGGACTTAAGCGACAGGGGGAACATTGTGTCGCTGTCTACCTGCTATGGTTCCGCAGGCACGAAGCGAAGAGCACTGCTCCATGGAGTACTGACAGAAACGGCCGCTTATTAGGACATTGGTACCACAAATGGACAACCAGAGAACAAAAATAAGCAATAAATCACAAATTTAATAAAAAATCTGAACCTTTTTTATGAGATCCATAGTCTTAATAGATGTAAAGAAGAACGAAAACGTTTAAGTGCGTTGGGAGTAACACATGGGGTTTCATAAAGGGAGAAATCAGATGAGCAGACTTAGTAAGTATGTAAAAGAAAAAATCGTAAAGGTTCTGGTGGCAGCGCTGGTAGTGGGAACTGTTGCGGGGAACGGAACACTTACGGTACAGGCAGAGGAAGCGGCTACAGTAGTAGGGGAAGAGTCTGTATCCGGTGGTGACGCTGTTGTGAAAGAAAATGTAGTAGCTGATCCGGAGGTAACACCGGAAGCAACGACGATGGTTACACCGGAAGAGGCAGCAGGTGCAGGTCTTATCATGCCGCTGACAATGAATTTATGTGCGGAAGCAAATGAGACAGTAAATGCGGTGACTGTGGATATTGCTGGAGTTTTAGGAGCTGCCAATGGCTATGGAATTTTTGTAGAGGGAATTACGGAGCAGAGCGGTGACAGTGAAGCTAATATCTGCACAGGCAGTTTGAAATATTATAATAACATTGGCTATACAGGAAAAAGTACTATTTATGTAGATGGTGAATATACAGGCTCAGGCTCCAATATTAGATGTTCTAATCTGATTCTAAAATCAGCTTCTTTTGAGCAAAGAGGTAATCAATGGTTTGTAAATGGAGTTTATGTAGGAACCACTGAGCAGATTGGAAAAATTGAAAGAGGTCAGTTCGATCTGGCAGGAGCATTTACAGCTATTCGTACAAATGCTGAAAACTTGCATGCAATGGGAACGGAATTGAGTTCTAATGAGATTTCCTTGAATGATGGACAGAATATTTTTCGCGTAAATGGAATTTCGGATTTTGAACCTAAAGTAGCTGTGGAAAACGGTAAAACGGTTGTATTTAATATAACACCTGATGGTAATAATTTTAAGTTGGTAGGACAGAGCACATCTGGCATTGATAATTACCCGGAAGCAGATAATGCAAATTTGTTAGTGTATAATTTTGGAACATATGATGGAACTATTACTTTATCTACTACAAGAGGAACGATTCTTGCACCATGTGCTAAGGTGATTCTCGAAGCAGGAAATAATTCAGGTAGAATTGTAGCTGCAAATTTGCAAACGCAAGCAGAGTGTCACTTTAGTGGAAATGAGTGGCATCCCAGTGAAGAGCCTACGCCGACCGTGACACCGACACCTACGCCGACCGTGACACCTACGGCAACACCAACGGCAACACCAACGGCAACACCAACGGCAACGCCAACGGCAACACCTACGGCAACACCAACGGCAACGCCAACGGCAACACCAACGGCAACGCCAACGGCAACACCAACGGCAACACCAACGGCAACGCCAACGGCAACACCAACGGCAACACCTACGGCAACGCCTACGGCAACGCCAACGACAACACCTACGGCAACACCGTCGACAACTCCTGACAACAACCCGACACCTACTCCGACTCCGGGCGCTCCGGATACGACGCCAACCCCGGATGATCCCGGTACCCCTGCGGATCCTGTAACACCCGAGGCACCGCAGGTACTTGGTGCGAGACGCCACAGAATGGTGACGATCGAGGATGATCCGACACCTTTGGCAGACAGAGCAGTCCTCGGAGCATCGAGACGGCCGCAGACCGGCGACGCTTCCGATGCATGGAATCTTGGTTTCGCCTTATCCTTGACAGGTCTGGGAGCATGGCTTATCCTTAAGAAGAAGCAATAAGAACAGTAATGACATATAGTTACCATAAATTCATGAAAGAGGGTAAACAAATGAAAAAAAGATGGATGAGTCTGATTCTGACAGTAATCATGATGCTTAGCCTGGCAGGCTGCGGCAGGAATGCAAATCTGTCCTCTGTCAGCCGTGATCCGGCGGACAGCGACGGAACCGTATGGTTCGATGAAGAGGCGGTGGCGCTGGCAGGATCTGTACAGAGAGCCGGCATGAGCGAAGCAGAGATTGCCCGGGCCAATGAACTTCGCACCATGGCAACCGATGCACTGGCACTGGTGAATGCGAAGAGAGCAGAGAATGGACTTGCGGAGCTTACCTGGAGCAACGGACTGGAGTCCTGCGCTATGGTAAGAGCACAGGAAGCTGCTTCCAAATTCTCTCATACCAGACCGAACGGCAGAGACTGGTATACCGTGAACAGTGAACTGATGTGGGGTGAGAACCTGGCGAAGGGATATGATTCCGCACAGAGCGTGGTAGATGCCTGGATGGCTTCTCCCACCCATGCAGCGAATATCCTGGCAGGCGATTTTACGACCTGCAGCATTGCTGTCTATGAGACAGGTGGAAAACTGTATTTTGCACAAGAATTTGGTTATTGATCCCAAAAAGTTTCTGCCTAATGGGACAGAAAAATATAAATAAACAGACAAAACAGGGAAAGAGTTGATATTTTTTGAAATATTAACTCTTTCTTTGCACTCATAAGGTAGCAAAAAGGTTCGGAAAATGTTATAATGATGATACAGCAGTAGTGTTAGCAGCATTGCAGAAAAATGCCGGCTTGAGAAGGTGGAGAGACATCTCGCCGGAGAAAAGAGGTACATTATGAGTGCAAAAACTACACAGAAGGGACAAAAGCGTCAGACCAATGGTAAGACCACGATCCGCGAGCGGCTGCAGAAGGCAATCCGGCGGCTGGTATTGCTATCGATCGTATCATTGGTCATTGTGTCTATGATCATGAATCTGTCAGGTACCCTGAGCAGACTGAAGGCTGATATGCAGGAGATCGCAAAGCTGTCAGCGGATCGGATCCGTCAGGAATTAACGGTATCGGAGACGATCGTATCTGAGCTGGGATGCAGCTATCAGCTTTCCGCGGCTGTATTTACACCGGCACAGAAGCAGGAGTATATTAATCAGCGCGTGGAAGCTTATGGAATGGTCAGGGGGAAGCTGATCGGAAGTAATGGTATCTGTGCCGCTGACGGAACGGATTATAATGATCGTGAGTATTTTAAACGGTCCATGCAGGGAGAAGTGGTGGTATCGGATCCCGTAATTGCCAAGACAGACGGAAAACTCAGCGTGATCATATCTGCACCCGTCTATGAAGGCGGAGATAAAGACGGTGAGATCATCGGCGTGGTATTTGTAGTACCGGATCCGGAGTTCTTAAATGATATTTGCGCAGCCATTTCTATCAGTGAGCATTCCGGATGCTACCTGTTGGGGTCTACGGGTATTACGATCGCACATAGTGATTCCGCCATTGCCCAGGAGCAGAAAAATAATATTGAATTGTCACAGACAGACAGCTCACTGAAGGGAATTGCTAAAATAGAGCAACAGATGCTTAAGGGTGAGACAGGATACGGAACCTATTTCAGAAAAGGTGCTTATACATTACAGGCGTATGCCCCGATTGATGGTACTGACGGCTGGATGGTGGCTGTAGATGCACCGGTTACGGATTTCCTGGGTTCCGTTGTAATAGGCATTATCATAGGTGCTGCGATCGGTGTGATCGCAGTGGCATACAGCATTTACAAGGCACAACAGATCGGACAGCGTATCGGGGAGCCGGTGGCACAGTGCACAGACAGAATACAGCTGTTAGCACAGGGTGATCTGCATACTCCGACACCGAAGGTAGAGACCGGCGATGAGCTGCAGATACTTGCGGAGGCTACCGCCAGTCTTTCCGATAATTTGCAGCAGGTAATCGGTGATACGGACTATCTGTTGGGAGAAATGTCTGAGGGCAATTTTGCGATCGTAAGTAATTGCAGGGAAGCCTACATAGGAGATTTCAGCGGATTACTGGAGTCTATCCGCAAGCTGAATCATAAGCTCAGTGAGACACTGGGTGAGATCAAAAATGCGGTAAGCCAGGTGTCTGCCGGCGCGGGTCAGATGGCGGATGCCGCACAGGGACTGGCAGAGGGTGCTACAGACCAGGCCGGTTCTGTGGAGGAACTGCAGGCGACCATTACGAACGTCACTGAGATCGTGGAGAAAAATGCCAAGGCTCTCGGAGCATCTTATGAGAAGGCAATGGAATATCAGCAACAGGCCAGAACCAGTGGAGAAGAGATGAAGGGACTGACCGATGCCATGCAGCGGATCAATGAGACTTCCAAGCAGATCAGTGATATTATCGGTGAGATCGAGGATATCGCATCCCAGACGAACCTGTTGTCCCTGAATGCAGCAATTGAAGCTGCCAGAGCGGGGGAAGCCGGAAGAGGTTTCGCCGTGGTGGCTGAACAGATCCGGAAGCTTGCGGATGACAGTGCACAGTCCGCGGTACATACCAGGGAACTGATCGAAACCTCGTTGCAGGAGATTGAAAAAGGAAATCAGATCACGGATAAAACGGCGGAAGCTTTGCAGAAAGTGGTGGAAGGTATTGAGGATCTGGCGAACGAGTCCAAGAAAGCCATGGAAGAATCCAATGCACAGGCAGATGCCATGTCCCAGATCGAACAGGGCATCGAGCAGATATCTACGGTGGTACAGAACAACTCCGCTACCGCAGAGGAGACTTCCGCTACCAGTGAAGAACTGTCTGCTCAGGCGACCAACATGAACGAACTGACAGATGCTTTCCAGTTAAGAAACGAGAAATAATCGGTGACGGTTATCATCAAGCCGGACATTTCCGCATACAATGCATAGAAACAAGCATTGGAGAGCAGCCGTGTTCGAGAAGCAGAATATACAGGAAACCATAAGTAAACTAAATAGTGACACAGTGAAAGGTCTTACCGAAGGTGAGGCCTTTCGTCGTTTACGGCAAAATGGCAGGAACGAGATGAGAGCTGCGCGGAAAAAGACAAAGATACAGCTTTTTCTGGAGCAGTTGAAGGATCCGCTGATCTACATATTATTGATTGCAGCGGTGGTATCCATTCTCCTGGGAGAAGTCAGCGATGCCTTGATCATCGGTACGGTGGTCCTGGTAAATGCGCTAGTGGGAATGCTCCAGGAGGGAAAAGCCCGAAAAGCACTGGAAGCGTTAAGAAAACTTACTACTCCCCGGACGATCGTGATCCGCGACGGCATCCGAAGAGAGATTCCCGCGGCGGAACTGGTGACAGGAGATCTGGTGGAGCTAGAGGCAGGGGCACGGGTTCCTGCGGATATCAGACTGACCAGAAGTGCGAACCTCCAGGTGGAAGAATCCGCGCTCACCGGAGAATCCGTCCCGGTGGAGAAAGATGCCCTGTTCCTGGCAGACTGCAGGCAAGAGATCCCGTTAACCGAACGGGTCAATATGGTCTATATGTCCACAGTGGTGACGAACGGTCATGGGGAAGGGCTGGTGGTGGCCACCGGCATGGATACGGAGATCGGCAGGATCGCTTCCATGATCACGGATACGGAAGATGAGATGACACCATTACAGAAGCGGCTGGGAGATCTGGGGAAGCTATTGAGTATTCTCTCTCTGGGGTTGTGCGCCGGACTGTTTTTGCTGGCGGTATTTCAACATAGAAATATTCCGGAGATGCTTCTGGTAGCGATCTCACTTGCGGTTGCCGCAGTACCGGAAGGGCTGCCGGCAGTAGTCACGATCTGCCTGGCCCTGTCAGTGACCAGAATGGTCAAAGTGCACACCATCATTCGAAGACTTCCTTCGGTGGAGACACTGGGAGCGGTCAGTGTGGTCTGTTCGGATAAGACAGGAACACTTACCCAGAACCGACTCACTGTGGAGAAATGCTGGTGGTACGACGTGATGGAGGATGTCACGGGGACAGGTGGCAGAGGGGAACACCGCATTCTGCCGGAGCTGTTGAGAGGGATGCTTTTGTGCAATGATGCTTCGCTGCGGGGAGAGCAGCGCATCGGAGATCCCACGGAGCTGGCACTTTTAGACTTTGGGGCGAAATACGGTCTGCAGAGAGAGCGGCTGGAGCGGCAGTATCCCCGCTTTGATGAGATCCCCTTTGATTCCGAGCGGAAAATGATGACGACCTGTCATAGGCTTCCCGGTGGCAGATCCGGGAGAGGGATTGCCTATACCAAAGGGGCTCCGGATGTGATCTTGCAGCACTGTACCCATATTTTACAGGAAGGAAGGAGCGTTCCCATGACCTCCACGCAGCGGAAGCGGATAGGTGAGGCTGTGGAACGGATGAATTCCCTCTCTCTTCGGACACTGGCAGCGGCACAGAGTGAAGACTGCAGAGGTGGGGAAGAGGGAATGACGTTCCTTGGTATCGTGGGAATGCGGGATCCCGCCAGACCGGAGGCTGGGGAAGCCGTGGAGATCTTCCGTCATGCGGGGGTGACCACGGTGATGATCACGGGAGATCATGTGGATACTGCCTATGCCATTGCCAGACAGCTGGGGATCGCGGGACACCGCAGCCAGTGTATTACGGGCAGAGAACTGGAACGGCTGGATGACACTTCTTTTTTAAAGAGAATTAAGGACTTAAGAGTCTATGCAAGAGTCACGCCTGCACAGAAGGTGCGGATCGTGAAAGGGCTACAGCTAAATGGGGAGATCGTGGCGATGACCGGTGACGGGGTCAATGATGCCCCCTCCTTAAAAGCGGCGGACATTGGTGTGGCTATGGGAACCGGAGTGGATGTCGCCAAACAGGCAGCGGATATGATCCTTGCAGATGATAATTTTGCCACCATTGAAAAAGCCATCGAGGAAGGCAGAGGTGTCTATGAGAATATCCGGAAATCGGTGATTTTTCTGCTATCGTCCAACCTGGGAGAACTGATGACCATGTTTGTGGCGGTGGCAATGGGGCTGGCATCTCCATTAAAATCCAGCCATATCCTTTGGATCAATCTGATCACGGATTCCCTTCCGGCACTGGCGTTGGGAGTGGATAAAAATGACAGCAAAAGCCTGATGCGCTGCCCGCCCAGAAAAGCATCGGAGAGCCTGTTTGCCAGAGGAGGAATAGCATGTACGTTGTTCTATGGAGCATTGATCACCGTGATCGGACTGGCGGCATTTCTGGTGCTTCCCTGCGGGATCCTGGCGGCGGAAGGGGAGCTTGTGGGCAATCCGTTTACCTGGGTAGAACGCCTCAGGGAACTGATGTCCAGGGAACAGATACTGGCGAAATCGCAGACCTATGCATTTACTGTGCTGGGAATGTGCCAGCTATATCATGCCATCGGCATGCGTGATGTACAGAAGTCCGTATTTGCCATGAGCCCCCGGGATAATCTGCTGATGGTGGCAGCATGTATCATCGGTTTCATCCTGCAGTTTGCCGTGACGGAGATCCCATTTCTCATCCGGGCTTTCGGTACTTCGCATCTGTCGGGACAGGAGTGGCTCCTGTTAAGTGTACTGGCAGCATTTCCCCTGTTTGCCCATGAGGTGATAGTGTTGTTTACAAAAAATTAACAAAATCCTCGCATGGAGTTTATGCTCAATTGTTACAATAAAATGGATCATAAACTATCGTGGGAGGGCAAAATGATGAAAACAATCCGGAAAACAGCAATTGTAATGCTTCTGTTTGTTTATTTTCTGACCTATGGTGTGCTGCCGCAGGTGTTGGCAGCCGGTAAAGACACTCCCGTGATCGTGGTGGCTCACCGGGCAGGGGCTAAGGTAGCCCCGGAGAATACGCTCGCGGCACTGAAGCAGGCCATCCGGGACGGAGCCCCCATCGCTGAGATCGATGTACAGCAGTTATCCGACGGGACACTGATCGTGATGCATGACAGCAATTTCAAGCGTACTGCGGGCGAGGATGTCTGTGTGTGGGATACAGAGGCAGACGTGCTTTCTACACTGGAAGTGGGAAGTACATTTTCTGCAGCATACAGAGGAGAGCAGATCCCGACACTGGAAGAGATGCTTGCCTGTGCCGGGGACCGGATCACATTAATGATCGAATTAAAATACACCGGGCAGGAGCAGAAACTGGAGGAGAATGTTCTTGCGCTGCTTCAGAAGTATGATATGGTGGCCGAATGCATCATAGGATCCATGAATAGGGGAATCCTGCAGAGAGTAAAGGAACTGGAGCCGGACATCTCCACAGTATATATTGCCCATGATCTGGGAGAGGATGACTATGATCTGGATTATGCGGACAGCTATAGCATCGAAGGGAAAAATCTTACAACAGACATGGTGGAAGCCATCCATTACGAAGGAAAATCCGTATATGGCTGGACTGCCAATACTTCCGCTGCCATGCGGCAGATCGTGAATAGCGGAGCGGATGGAATTGTCACGGACGATGTGCGCCTGCTACAGGTATTTTTGAGAGAAAATGCTTGCCGCAAAGCGTTTGAAAGTGTATACTAAATTATTAGGTATGAGGGGATGAAAGAGGTTAGACATGGGAAAAATATGGGAATTTTTTGAACATCTGGATGAGTATGTGTATGTATCGGATCCGGAGACGAATCAATTAGTATATATGAATCAAAAAGCTTTGAAGAGCTATGGCTTTCAGAGTAAGGAAGAGATTGTCGGGTTAAAGTGCTATGAGGTGTTACAGGGGAATTCCGCTCCCTGCAGTATCTGCAATAATGAGCAGCTCAGACCCGGCTATTTTAAGGAATGGGAATATTACAATCCGGTGGTAAAAACGGATTTCCGTATCAAGGATACCCTGGTGGAAGACGATGGCAGAATGCTGCGCATGGAGATCGCTATTGACTGTGGGCATTCCGGGGACAGGGAAACCTCTATGGATTACCATAAAATGGAAGCAGCAATGAATCAGGCAATCCGTGTTGCACTCAGACAGGAAACTCCGAATCAGACTTTGGAGGTATTGCTGGAGCTTCTTGGGAAAACAATGGAGGCAGACCGTACCTATATTTTTGAAAAAAATGATCATGGTCATGATGATAATACATATGAGTGGGCAGCGAAAGGCGTGACACCGGAAAAGGATAATCTGCAGGATCTGCCTCCGGAGGTTTGTGACCAGTGGTATCAGAAGTTCGCGGGGTATCAGAATATTGTGACAGAGAACCTGAGCGAGATCCAGGATACAGATCCCGAGATGTATGAAGTACTGTCGAAACAGAATATTCATTCATTAGTAGTCGTACCATTATATGATGATGAAAAAGTGATCGGTTTCTATGGAGTGGATAACCCTCCGGCAAAATATATCGATTTTGCATCGGAGATCCTGCAGATCATGGGACATTTTATTGTATCTTCCATAAGACGCCGTAATCTCGTGAGAAGGCTGGAGATCATGAGCTATACGGATCCGTTGACCGGATTTGGGAACCGTTATGCCATGGAAAAATATGTGTCGGGGATTCTGCCTCAGACGAAGATTGGTGTGGTGTATTGCGATGTTACCGGTCTGAAGCGTGTCAATGATGAAGAAGGACATTCGAAAGGAGATCAATTGATCCTCAGAGCCTGTGACTGCCTGCGGGGAACCTTGAAGGAATTCGACCTGTTCCGCATCGGCGGAGATGAATTCGTAGCTCTGTGCAGAGGCATGGAGGAGGGAGAACTGTACCGTGAAGTAGAGGAACTGCGGGCAGAATTGGACCGGGAGCATGTCACCATGGCGGTCGGTGCCGCAGTGAATACGCTCGGATCAGTTGGATTTGATCATCTCCTGACAGAACCGGAGCGGCGTATGTATCAGGACAAGGCAGAATATTATAGGAAGAGCGGATTGAACCGCAGAAGACAGTAAGCCCGCATATGATCGTTAGGAGAACCGGATGAAAATAGCGGTATGTGATGATGACAAAGGCTGCCTGGATAGTATGAAGCGGTTGCTTGCAGGATATCCGGGAATCAGCAGAACAGAATACTACCAGGATCTGTCTCAGCTCTCTGAGGCATTGGAAAATGGCATGGGTTATGATCTCGTGCTGATGGATATCGAATGGGAGGGCAATGAGCAGGATGGGATAGCGTATGCGGCGCAATATAACGCACGCAGTCCACAGACCAGATTTATTTTTGTGACGGCATATAATGACAAATTTTCTGAGAAAATCTTCTGGGAGAAGGTCAATCTGTGCGGTTTCCTGGTAAAACCGGTCCGGAAGGAACATCTGGAAAAGCTTTTGGACAAAGTCAGAGAAAAAATATTCAGCAGCGAGGCACTGATCCTGCAGCATGGAGGAATCACGGAGAAAATTGCTAACAGTCAGATCCGGTATATAGAGAGCAATGCGCATCAGCTGTTGATACATACAATTTCCGGAGAAGTCTCTTTATATGAAAAGCTGGATGTCTATGAGAAAAAGCTGCACAAGGATTTTCTGCGGGTACATAAAAGCTTTTTGGTGAATATGCAGTATATCCGCAGGATTGAGATGAAGGAGGTTACACTGCAGGACGGGACCGTGCTTCCTGTCAGCAAGACCAGATACAGTGCTTCCAGAGATAAATATTTTCGTTATATGAGGGCAATGCTATGATATGCTATATAATGTGTATCCTGTTGTGGATCGCGTATCTGTGGCTGGACTGCATGGTGGTTGCTTATGCGTTTGAACCGCGCAAGGATAGTGTCAGACAGGCAGGCATCATTCTGGGCCTGATGGCAGCACAGCTGCCGGCAGCTGCACTGAAATTTTTGTTTAACGATAATGTGCTTGTTCGTTATGGCACCATGATAGCGGTCGGTATCGTCACCGTAGCATATGCAGCTGTATTTCTGAAAGGAACGATAGGCCAGAAAGTGCTGTTTATGCTATGCGAATATCTGACAGCTTTGCTGGCGGAAATGCTCAGTATCGGTATTTTGAACAAGTATATGGAGCAAAAGCCACAATTATCTTACTATACACCGACAATGGTATTGCTGTTATCGGTAGTATTGTCTGTGACAGCTATATTTTTCCTGGTTTTTCTGGTCGTATGGAAGAAAATTGTCGAAAAAGAATCATTTAACGTCAGTATTATTATCATTTTCGGTGTGTTTCCTGTCAGTCAGTTGATTATGATCACTGCGATCAATGAGCAGGTATTTCAGAATCTGACACTGCATACCGGATGTATACTGACGGCAGCGATACTCGGTTCCGTTGCAGACGGTGTGCTATTGTATACCCTGCTTCGGCAGCAGCAGCTGCAGGAGCTGAAGCTTCGGCTCAGCGAGGTGCAGAGTACCTGGGAGATGGCAAGAAATCACTATCATGAGATTGAGACCAGGCGGGAAGAATTCGCCAAGATCCGGCATGACATGCGCAACCAGCAGATGGTGCTCCAGGAGCTGTTGCATCAGGGGGAATATGAGAAGGCGGAAAAAATGCTGGAGACATTGACGGATACGGTGGCGGCTACAACGGAATACCTCTATTGCGGTGATCCGGTATTTAATGCCATCATGGGAGAGACAGAGAGAGCCTGCCGGGAGCACAAGATAGACTTCCAGTATGATCTGGAGATTCCTCAAAAACTGAAACTGGATCCGGTGGCTGTTTGTAGTATTCTGTCAAATCTGACCAGAAATGCTGTGGCAGCAGCGGAAATGACTGAGAGAGCAGAAGAGTTTCTAACTGTAAAGGCAGCGGTAAAAGGAGACTATCTGCATATCTGCGTGGAAAACAGCAGAACAAAGAAAGCTCCCAAAAAGACAGAAAGAAAAGGCTATGGTCTGGAGATCCTGCGTGACCTGGTGGAACGCAATCACGGACAGATCGATATCCAGCCGGGCGAAGGAAGCTTCCGGGTGGATGTTACCGTAGAGAATTTTTGAGAATTTCTATCAGGCAGTTTCCTTGACAGGAACTGCTTTTTTATTTATTATTTATATGAGTTAGGAGCAACTAACTAAAACAATATACAGGAGGTGAGCAATTTTTGAGTCAGGAAACATGGGAGATCCTGTGCGGAATGAAAACAGACGATGTGGAATTGCAGCTGGCATTGCAGTGCGCACCGCTTATTACAGGACTTAAAATATCCAATCTGCTGACGATTTCATCGGACGGCTTTTGTCTGGTAGAGAAGATCATCTCAGGAAGTTTTATTTCCATGTATCCGTTATTGGAAACGGAAGAAAAAACAGTCATACTGCTGTATCAAAAGGAACGGCTGGAGAAATATCTGCGAATGATGCAGGTACAGAAGCTGCTGACAGAGGAAGGGTATCCTTCCTGCCTGCTGGAAGATATTCTGCCGGTCTTGTGCGAAAAGTATGAGGCTTATGCAGAAACCAAAAATGATTTTCCCCATGAGCTGGGGTTACTTTTGGGGTATCCACCGGAGGATGTGGAAGGATTCATCAGACACCGTGGGAAAAAATGCCTCTGTACCGGGTACTGGAAGGTATATGCGGATAAAGAGAGGAAACTGCGGCTTTTTGAAAAATATGAATATGCAAAGGAAAATTTGATTCAGCTGCTGCATTATGGATTAAAAATGACGGAGATCATAGAGATCTGCGGAAGTACAGCAGCATAAAAGGAACAAAAAGTGCGGAAAACGGAGGAAAATGAAATGGATAAGATTTATGTAGTATTTTGGACACAGGGCGGCAATACCCAGGCAATGGCGGAAGCCATCGGAGAGGGAATCCGGGAGGCTGGAAAAGAAGCGGAAGTAGTATTCGTGACAGGAGCGGATATAGAAGCACTGAAGGCGGCACCCAAATTTGCTCTGGGATGTCCGGCCATGGGCGCAGAGGTGCTGGAAGAAGCGGAGATGGAACCCTTTGTATGCGATGTAGAAGGCTTTGCTTCCGGGAAAAAGATTGCGCTGTTCGGTTCTTACGGATGGGGAGACGGTGAGTGGATGAGAGACTGGACCACCCGCATGGAAGCAGCGGGAGCAACGGTGTTAAACGGCGAAGGACTGATCTGCCATGAAACTCCGGATGAGGACGGATTGAATGCATGCAGGGAACTGGGCAGACAGCTGGCTGATGCATAATGGTAATGTGAGAACATAAAATACAGCACATAGAAAAAGGATTCGACATGCGAGATGCCGGATCCTTTTTGCTGTCGGAATTAAGATTTTTTACTGCCGCTGATATAATAGCGCTCCTGCTCCACGGTCTCGGGAACCGGGATGTTGCCATTTTGCAGCTTACGGGTCAACACATCCAGATGATGCAGTCCCTGTGCCACCTTGATCTTACGACGGTCTAAAAGCTCGCTATACAGCGGATTCTGTGCAAGTGTATTGCAGATATCCTCCGGGAACGGGCAATAGGTGAACATGATCTGACGGGCCACCTTGTTCAGCCTAGGGGATCCGGCACCTTCGAATAATACCCAGATCATATAATCCCTTACGAACATTTCTTTGAAGCTATTTTTGGCACGCTGTAAGCTGGATTTCACTTTTTCCTTGGCTTCGGTGCTCAGATCATGGTTCTTACGGTAGAACTGAATGTAATCGAAATATTCGCTGGTCAGGGAACTTACGGAGACATCGTTCCAGCGGTTGCCCTGTACTCTCTTGCACAGCTCCCAACGGAATTCACCAGTGAGATGCGTGAAGGTAGTCTTCAGATCTTCGAGATGGAAAATGGAGAATACCATACGCCCCGGACTGTTGCGGCGCTTTCCTTCAATTTCCTGCCACATGACTCCGCGGATGCCGACATTCGGCATGAGGATGATATCCGGCAGATATTCTAAATGTATCGTTTCCTTGCCCATGACATCCAAATGCGCCATGTCCAGACTTTCCCGGTAGAAAGCAGTGTAATCCACCAGACGGATCTCTTCGAGGATCTGTGACACACGGGATACAGTAACATAGGAGCTTTCCAGATCTTTCAGTACATCGTCTGCGCAGAACAGCGGACAGAAGGTAGTGATCCGTCCGAAGGTGATCTTGTTGACCTGCGGGAACATATTTTTAAGCTCGTAATTGACCTTTGCCATGGCGTTGCTCTCCAGGGCTCTCAGCTCAGCATCGGTAATGTTGCCGCCCACTTTCTGCTTATGGATATAGTCGGAATAATCCTGATCGAATTCGTTCCGGCTGGGAGACTTCTGTCCGCGGAAGATCGCCATCAGCCAGTCGTAAAATGTGTAGACGCCGGCGGTACTGTGATCGGTCATGGCTTCCGCCAGACGATACAGGATCACAGCATTTTTCAGACCTGCCAGCTCTTCATCCACATAGCCGAAATATAAAAACATCCGTACCGGCATGGGAATATCCGGCTGCTCCAGTGTTTGTGTGAACAGAAGAGAATACAGCAGATAGAATTCCTCGGTCAGCTGCCGGCGAAGCAGTGTGACCTCCTGGTCCTGCGAACTGCGGTCGGAGAGCAGCTTGTAAGCATGCACATGTTGACGGAAACTGGCCACAGTATCCAGATCGGGACCGGCATATTCCAAAATCGTATTCAGAGAACCTGCCAGCCTGCCGAGAATCTCGGAATCATCTGAAGAACCGGAATCCGCGGAGTCTGCCGATCCCATAAGGCTCAGACTGCTCTGGAAACTCTGGGCTCTGGAGGTGAACAGATTCTGATCTATGAAAAAGAGATCTCCGGCCTTGGACAGCATCCGCTGAATACGATCGTACACTGCTTTACTGTCTTCGTTATCCTGCCCGAGCTTGTAATACAGCGAGGTGTAAAAATCAAAAAGGTCATTGCCGGATTCCCGGAAGTAAAATCCACCGATCTGCTGCAGATAGTGGAACTGCTCCTCCAGACTCTGATAGGTGCGCCGGAAATCCAGACTTCCCTTGCGGAGCATGCCGATGGGAAGATCCACTTCCTGAACCATGATGCGGTAATTGTCGGAGGCCAGGATATGGTTTAAACCCATGTAATACCCATTCAGCCAGATATCCGGTGAATCGTCTCCCAGAAAAGCATTCAGTTCATCAAAATGCTCCAGAGAACGTGCCGGTATGCGATAGCGGTCACACAGGGATTTATAGGTGGAGATATCATCGATCAGGGTGCGGTAGAGTTCGCTGCAGTTTAACTCAGAGATCGAACTGCGGTTCAATAAAATATTGATCTGTCGAAAACAGGACAATAAAAAAAGCCTGGCAACATCCGGATGCTTCTGCAGAATATCATTCAGGGAATCCAGACTGGTCAGAGGATAAGTCAGGATCGTGGTATCCTCCGTAGTTACATAACTGAGCAGATGGATCTCGGAGCAGATCTCACAGATGCCGATGACATCTCCCTTGCCCAGCGGATAAGAACCGCCCGGATAGGAGACATCCACCCTGCCGTTTGTGATCAGATGCAGTGCCGTCATTGGCTGCCCATAGCTATATATAGTTTTACCCTTCTCCAATATAATTCCAGCCATTCCAGTACCTCTTCTTCATTCGGAAACTTTATGATAATCAATTATACACCATAATACCAACAATTTTCTACTGTACTTTTGATAGAAATGTGATAAAATAAAAATACATATGTGTCACTTTTATATCGACCGAAGAAAAAAGTGATGTTTTCAGTAGAAAACGGTGTACGGAAAGGTATGTTGGGGTTATGGAACAGAGCAGTGAATACAGAGAACAATTGCTGGAATCATATAAGCAGGCGGTGAGACCGTTACTTCCCTATCTGCCGTGGCTGGAACAGAGCGCCGGCAAAAAGGCCAGTTCGCTGTACAGCGGGCAGGATATCGGAGTCAATTCTGTGTCATTCCCGGTATATGACGGAACGCTTTTGAATTTCGTGCGGGAAGCCGGGAAGAGTCCTTTAATGGATCGCAATTATGCGTATATATATACCAGACATCGGATCCGTACCCATCAGGACGAACGGAATATGATTCAAAAAGCCGGCTGGAAAGAATGGGACATCTTAAGAGGCATTCTGTCGAAGTATGTTTTAGGCGGCAGGACCAAGGGGAATCTGTGGAGTGAAGCGGTATCGGAGCAGATTTTCTACCTGGTCATCAGACAGATGCAGGAAATTATAGAATTTTGGGATAAATCACCGGCAAACGGTAAGATCTGAGTGGGGAAAGGCAGGACAAGGTTCATGGGAGAAAAATCAGTACAGAAAAAGCGGTACATTGTAGAAAAAGCCAGAGATGTCTTTATGGAGAAGGGCTTTAAAAAAGTAACAATGAAGGATATTGTGGAAGCCTGCGATATCAGCCGCGGAGGTCTTTATCTGTATTTTGAGAGTACAAGTCAGATTTTTATGGAAGTGCTGCGCATGGAAAGTGAAGAGGCGGATGATGTATTTTCCGACAGCATTACGGAGGATGCTACCGCAGCGGATATTCTTCTTCTGTTTTTAAAGGAGCAGAAAAAGGAGCTTCTCCGCAAAAAAAATACGCTGACACAGGCAACCTATGAATTTTATTTTGAAAACGATCTGCCCAAGCGGGATAACATTCTGAAGAAGCAGTTTGATTCCGCAGTGAAGATCATAGAGAAATTGATCGAAGCCGGAGTGGACAACGGTGAATTTTTGTGTGAGGACTGTGAAGGAACCGCGAGAAATATCATGTTTGTCCTGGAAGGACTGAAGATCTCGGCGCAGACCATCGGTGTGACAGCAGAGGCAGTGGATCGAGAGATCCTGTATCTGTTGCGTGGATTAGGCGTGGAAGAATAAGCAGACAACGTTTGATGATGCTTCAGGGAAGATTTCCTGGAGCATTTTCGCTGTAAAGGAAGGTAAGCAGAGAGGTAAGTTATGATAGAATCGATCATCAGTATGGAACTTCCGGCAGGAGGGCATCTGGCAATCCGCAGGAACCGGATCTGTCCGGAGCAGGAGACGAAACAGTGCCGCCGGATCAGCCTGGTCTCCGGTATCCACGGAGATGAACTGGAAGGGCAGTATATCTGTTATGAGACGGCGAGAAGAGTAAAGGAGCATCCGGAATATCTGAAGGGGATCGTGGACATCTATCCGGCATTGAATCCGTTAGGGATCGATATGGCGAGCCGCACGGTGCCGAGACTGGAGATGGACATGAACCGCATGTTCCCGGGAGATGCTTCGGGGGATATGATGGAGCGGATCACTGCAGCAGTGGTGGATTCCATTATTGGATCGGATATCTGCATGGATCTGCATGCCAGTGATATTTTCGTGCGTGAGATCCCACAGGTACGACTCAGCGAGGATTTCGCCGAGGCCCTGCTTCCCTATGCGAAAATGACCAACGCCGATATGATCTGGATGAATGCTACTGCCACGGTGCACGAGTCCACCCTGGCGCATTCCCTGAATCTGCTGGGCGTTCCCACACTGGTACTGGAAATGGGGCAGGGGCATGATATCCACAGATCCTTCGGCAACCAGATCGTGGACGGAATTTTTCACATCATGAGTGAAATGGACATCTGGGAGGGACCGGAACCTGTAGTACAGGAGCCTGCGGTATCCAGTGACGGCGAAGTGGAATTTATCCGCAGCGCGGTGGACGGTGTGTTCCTGCCGTTGATCGAGCACAACCATTATGTGAAAAAGGGAGATCTGATCGGGGAGGTAGTAGACCCGTTTGAGGGCACGGTAAAACAGCAGATCCGTACCGAACGGGGAGGACTTCTGTTTACACTGCGGGCATATCCGGTGGTCTATGAAGGAGACCTGCTGGCGAGAATCCTGACGGAGTGAGAAAAATATGTTTGAAAGAGATATTTATACCATACATTCGACTTACAGAGAAGATATGCATATAAAGGGCTTCCAGTTCGGCAAGGGGGAAAAGTCGGCATGCATCGTGGGAGCAGCCAGAGGTAATGAGATCCAGCAGAAGTATATCTGCTCCCAGCTGGTGAAGACACTGCGGGAGTTGGAGAATAACGGCTGCATCAGTGCCGGGAAACAGATTCTGGTGATCCCAACCATTAATGCCTATTCCGTGAACATCAGCAGACGTTTTTTCGGCGTTAAGGAAGCGGACATTAACCGGAGCTTTCCGGGCAATGATTATGGGGAACCGGCTGACCGGCTGACCAATGCACTGCTTACGGAGATCAAAGATTACGTATACGGCATCCAGTTTACGTCCTTCTACCGGCCGGGAGGGTTTGTACCGCATGTGCGTATGATGGAGACGGGATACCAGAATACTTCTCTGGCAAATCTGTTCGGACTGCCCTATGTGGTGGTGAGAAAACCGGTGCCCATTGATACCAAGACCCTGAATTATAACTGGCAGGATGAGATGACGGCAGCTTTTTCCGTTTATACGAACCAGAACAGCCAGATTGATGAGGCAAGCGCAAGGCAGGCTGTGGCGGCGGTCTTACGATTCTTAAAGCGGATGGGACTGATCCGGTACGAGAGCCATTCCGGCTATATCAGTCATGTATTATATGAAAAGGACTTAAGCGATGTACATACGAACCGGGCGGGAATTTTCCGGGGAAAGGTACATGCGGGAGACGATGTACGCTACGGCAATGAGATGGCAGAGATCATAGATCCTTACGACGGATCGGTGCGGGAGACTATTCTGGCACCCACCGACGGCATCGTATTTTTTGCCCATACGGAGGCACTGATCAGCGAGAAGGATATTGCCTATCGGCTGATCCACAGACTGCACGAATGACGAACCGCTCAAAAAGGCAGGTAAAATCGGTCTAAATTTGTTGTTTTCTGCTATTGTGGGAAAAAAGCTATAATGGTATGATACTATTCAGAACCATGTAAATATAATCATATGTACGTCAAAGGCTCGCATTGTAAGGGCATCTGATGATATTTATATGGTGAGATAACCACATGAGCAAAAAGTAAGCATCGTAAGATGCGGTTTTGCGAATGCGGTTCTGAATAGTGTCGCATAATATAAAATTTTCGGAGGAGAGACATGGGCAACGTAAGACGTATCTATGTAGAGAAAAAGGAACCTTATGCCGTCAAGGCAAAAGAGCTGCATGATGAACTGAAAAATTATCTGGGCATCGATGTGGCAAAGGTTCGTGAGTTTATCCGCTATGATGTGGAGAATATTTCGGATGAGGTGTTTGCAAGAGCCTGCAAGACTGTATTTTCCGAGCCTCCCGTAGATGATCTGTATGAAGAGACCATCGAGATTCCCGCGGATGCAAAAGTATTTTCCGTAGAGTTCCTTCCCGGACAGTTCGATCAGAGAGCGGATTCCGCAGTGCAGTGTGTGAAGTTCTTAAAAGAGGACGAAGAACCTGTGATCCGTACCGCAGTCACCTATATGATCGAAGGACAGGTGTCCGACGAAGAATTTTCCAAGATCAAATCTTACTGTATCAACCCTGTAGATTCCAGAGAGACCGGCATGGAGAAGCCGGATACTCTGATCACGGTGTATGATGATCCCGCTGATGTTGCTATTTTTGATGGTTTCAGAGATATGGATGAAAGCAGCCTGAAAGCGCTGTACGAATCTCTGGGACTTGCCATGACATTCAAAGATTTTAAACATATTCAGAATTATTTCCACGATGATGAGAAGAGAGATCCTTCCATGACGGAGATCCGTGTACTGGATACCTATTGGTCCGATCACTGCCGTCACACCACTTTTTCCACCGAGCTGACCGATGTGGAATTCGGTGAGGGTTATTATCGTTCTCCCTTAGAGACCACTTACCAAAGCTATCTGGATACCAGAGAAGAAATCTTTAAGGGCAGAGAGGACAAGTTCGTCTGCCTGATGGATCTGGCGCTGATGGCAATGCGGAAACTGAAAAAGGACGGCAAACTTGACGACATGGAAGAATCTGATGAGATCAATGCCTGCTCCGTAGTGGTTCCCGTGGAGATGGATTACGGCGACCACAGAGAGACCGAGGAGTGGCTGGTATTTTTCAAGAACGAGACCCACAATCATCCTACAGAGATCGAGCCTTTCGGTGGCGCTGCCACCTGTTTGGGCGGTGCTATCCGTGATCCTCTGTCCGGTCGTGGCTATGTATATCAGGCGATGCGTGTCACCGGTGCAGCAGATCCTACCGTTCCCGTATCCGAGACACTTCACGGCAAGCTGTCCCAGAAGAAACTGGTAAGAGGCGCAGCCCATGGCTACAGCTCCTATGGTAACCAGATCGGTCTGGCTACCGGCTTTGTAAAAGAGATCTATCATCCCTCTTACGTGGCAAAGCGTATGGAGATCGGTGCTGTTATGGGCGCTGCTCCCCGCAAAAATGTCATCCGTGAGACCTCCGATCCCGGTGATATCATCATCCTCCTCGGCGGACGTACCGGACGTGACGGCTGCGGCGGTGCTACCGGATCCTCCAAGGTACATACCGATACCTCCATCGAGACCTGTGGTGCCGAGGTACAAAAGGGTAATGCACCTACCGAGCGTAAGATCCAGAGACTGTTCCGCCGTGAGGAAGTCAGCCGTCTGATCAAAAAATGTAATGACTTCGGTGCCGGCGGTGTGTCCGTTGCCATCGGTGAGCTGGCAGACGGTCTGACCGTAGATCTGGACAAGGTACCTAAAAAGTATGCCGGACTGGACGGCACGGAACTGGCAATTTCTGAGTCCCAGGAGCGTATGGCAGTGGTCGTAGACCCTAAGGATGTGGATACCTTCTTAGACTATGCCAAGGAAGAGAACTTAGAGGCTGTTCCCGTGGCGGTAGTTACCGAGGAGCCGAGACTGGTACTGAACTGGAGAGGCAAGCCTATCGTAGATCTGAAGAGAGCTTTCTTAGATACCAACGGTGCGCACCAGGAGACCAGAGTAAAAGTAGATATTCCTTCTGAAGAAGAGAATTATTTCGATAAATGGGCCGTTCCCGCAGTAGGCGAGAAGCTGGAAGAGGGAGATGTGAAGGGTGCCTGGGTGGCACTGTTAAACGACCTCAATGTATGTTCCCAGAAGGGTCTGGTGGAGATGTTTGACTCCTCCATCGGTGCCGGCAGCGTACTGATGCCTTACGGCGGAAAATATCAGCTGACCGAGACCCAGACCATGGTAGCCAAGCTGCCCGTACTGGAAGGCAAGACCGATACCGTGACCATGATGAGCTACGGCTTCGATCCTTACCTGTCCTCCTGGAGCCCTTATCACGGAGCTGTCTATGCAGTGACAGAGTCCATGGCGAAGATCGTGGCTTCCGGCGGTGATTTCCGTAAGATCCGTTTCACCTTCCAGGAGTACTTCCGCAGAATGACCGGTGATCCCGAGCGTTGGAGCCAGCCTTTTGCAGCACTGCTCGGTGCCTATGATGCACAGATCGGTTTCGGTCTGCCTTCCATCGGCGGTAAGGACAGTATGTCCGGTACCTTCAATGATATTGATGTACCGCCCACACTGGTATCTTTTGCAGTAGATGTGGCAAAATCCGGTGACATCGTCACTCCGGAACTGAAGACACCCGGCAGCAAGCTGGTGCGCTTCTCTATTGACAAAGATGATTTCGACATTCCCATGTATGAGAATGTGGCAGAATTATATAGCAGGATCCACGAGCTGACCGGGAACGGCACCATCGTATCCGCATATGCGCTGGATTCCAAGGGTGTGGCAGCAGCCGTATCCAAGATGGCATTCGGCAACAAGCTGGGTGTGAAGATCGATGATGAGGTTACCACAGACGACCTGTTCGACAACGGACTGGGTGATATCCTGGCAGAGATTCCCGCAGACAAATTTGCTGCACTGGACGAAAAGGAGCTGGATTACACCGTCATCGGTACTGTGACCGAGGAACCTGCATTCGTATACGGTGATGCGAAGATCACCATGGATGAGGCACTTGCTTCCTGGACCTCCAAGTTAGAGAAGGTATTCCCTACCAAGGCAGTGAAGGGTACTGAGGCAGTGGCAAGCGATGTCTACAAGGCAGACAGTATCTATGTATGTAAACACAAGGTTGCAAAGCCCACTGTATTCATTCCGGTATTCCCCGGAACCAACTGCGAATACGACAGCACCAAGGCATTTGAGCGTGCCGGAGCTCATGTGGAGACAAGAGTATTCCGCAATCTGACCGCAGAGGATATCCGTGAATCCGTAGAGGAATTCGAGAAGTCCATCGCACAGGCGCAGATCATCATGTTCCCCGGTGGTTTCTCTGCAGGTGATGAGCCTGACGGAAGTGCGAAGTTCTTCGCAACCGCATTCCAGAATGCGAAGCTGAAGGAAGCTGTTATGAAGCTGTTAAATGAGAGAGACGGTCTGGCACTGGGTATCTGTAACGGATTCCAGGCACTGATCAAGCTGGGGCTGGTTCCTTACGGCGAGATCACCGGTCAGAAGGAGGATTCTCCTACCCTGACCTTCAATACCATCAACCGTCACATCTCCAAGATGGTATACACCAAGGTCGTATCCAACAAGTCTCCCTGGTTACAGGGCGCTACGCTGGGTGCTACCTACTGTAACCCCGCATCCCATGGTGAGGGTCGTTTCGTAGCACCGAAGGAATGGATCGACAAGCTCTTTGCAAACGGACAGGTTGCTACCCAGGGTGTGAATGAAGCAGGTGTTCCGACTATGGATGAAGAATGGAATGTCAATGGTTCCTACATGGCGATCGAAGGTATCACAAGCCCGGATGGACGTGTCTACGGTAAGATGGGTCATGCTGAGAGACGCGGCGACTATGTTGCAAAGAACATCACAGGCGAGCAGGATCTGAAGCTGTTTGAGAGTGGTGTGAAGTACTTTAAGTAATTGAATATTTGGAAGAAATAAGAGAATGCCCCAGGGAGAGAAAATTCCCCTGGGGCGTTCTGCGCTGCTGTGCATTCGGAAGAAGCTGCCGATTACCATGAACCTGAAAGAGACTGTTGACAGGAGGTTCTGTGTGAGGTGCTGCTTTGCCGCGGTACCTCAGTTAGTTGACAGAAACTCCGAAGCGTACTAAACTGGACGTATCCGCGGCTGGCGGACAGTGACGGCCGCATATTATAGTTTTGGAGGGTATTTGACATGGCATGCACAACGATTCTTGTGGGGAAGAACGCGTCATATGACGGTTCAACAATGATCGCCAGAAATGATGATTCCGGTTCCGGACATTTTACGGCGAAAAAATTTGTGGTGATCCACCCGGAGGAGCAGCCGAAGGTTTATAAGTCTGTTCTCTCTCATGCAAAGATCGATCTTCCGGCAGCGCAGATGAAGGTTACGCCAG
>OGUC01000219.1_pt1 | contig 39915 bp, 61 predicted proteins | sample 1573701 | NCBI WGS metagenome assembly OGUC01 (sample SAMEA2582017, study PRJEB24529) | metagenome | biome: Human gut stool | place: China | collected 2011
GCTCGTATGGGTGTAAATGGTGCGAAAGGTGACAAAGGCGAAACTGGACAAACAGGTCCACAAGGACCACAAGGCTTGAAAGGCGATACGGGTTTGCAAGGTCCCAAAGGTGCGACAGGTGCTCAAGGGCCTACTGGTCCTACTGGTGCGACTGGTACTGGTGTAGCTAGTATGACTCAACAATATTACATGAGTGATTCGAAGACTACTCAAACTGGAGGCTCATGGGTTGAATCAATGCCTACCTGGTCAAATGGTAAATATTTATGGACTCGGTATAAAGTCGTTTATAAGAATCCTGCTTCAACGACTTATACAACACCAGTTTGTGATAGTTCATGGGAAGCAGTAAATGAAGAAACTATTAAGCGACAATCTGCAATTGAGACTAAAGCAAATGAAATTACTTCAAAAGTTTCAGAAACTTACGTGTCAAATTCTGCATTTGAACATTATCAAAAGGATATATCATCACAGTTTACTCAAACAAAGAAGGACTTTACGTGGTCAATCAATCAATCGGTAACTGATGCTAAGAATGAGATGAGCGGTCAAATCGACAGTGTAAATGGTCGTGTTGATGGTTTGAAGAAAACTACAGACAACGTAAACAATTACATGAGCTTTGACAACGATGGATTAACTCTAGGTAAATCAGACAGTGCATTTAAAACTAAGATTACAAATCAAGAATGGTCGATTCAAAAGAATGGTGCGAAAGTTACTTATATAAACGATCAAACAATGTACATTACAGATGGACAATTTACGCAATCTTTAAAAATTGGTAACTTTGGCTTTGTTCCAAGAGCAAATGGCTCTTTGGACTTTAAAAAGATAAGGTAGGTGATTGAATGGCACAATTTAGTGGAAGCATAGGAATAAGCACAGGGCAGACAGATAAGTATTCGTTATTATTGGATGTTTCTGAAAAGTCTTACTCAATTGAAAATAACACATCTCAAATTGAGTGGTGGGTTGGTATTCGTTCAAATACTGCATATCATAATCACTATGGGTTGTCAGAAACGTATGTAGTTAATATCAATGGCACTGTAGTACACAATGCAGTTCATACACCTACAGTCAATAGTGGTGCTACTGTATGGGTGGCAAGTGGGACAACTACTGTATCACACAATGCAGACGGTTCTAAATCAATATCAGTAAGCGCGTCTTTTAACAATGCAGACAGAGGAACATATTTACCAACGACAGGATCATGCAGTGGTAGTTTAAAGTTAACGACAATACCACGTGCAACTACTCCATCAATTGATAAACCTAGTTTAGATTGTGGTAGTGCAATTAAGATTAGTGGTACAAGCGCATCAAGCAACTTTTCACATAAAGTTTATGTAACTTGGAACGGAACAAAAACACAAATAGGAACAATAGCTAGTGGTACAACATCCCCTAGCTTTTCTTATACCATTCCGACAGATTGGGAAAAGAATATTCCTGATTCAACAAGTGGTATTGCTACATTTACATTAGAAACAATCAGTGGTTCAACATCAGTTGGTTCTAAAACAGTAAACGCGACAATTAAAGTAAGAAGTGGTGTCGTTCCTAGTATCGGAACTGTATCAATATCTGATACAAATTCAATTTGCGCAGGAATAGGTCAATATGTTCAGAGTCAATCAAAGTTAAAATTCACGATTGCTACAAGTGGTAATCAAGGCTCAACGATCACATCAGTATCGACTAAATTCAATGGCCAAACGTACAGTGGTAGCACGTTCACAACTCAAGCGATTCAAAACAGTGGTACGCTATCATACACAATCACAGTTACAGACTCACGTGGTCGTACCGCTACTAAGAGTGGTTCGGTAAATGTTGTTGCATATAATCCACCAAGTTTAACTAACGTAAGTGCAAAGCGTGCTAACTCAAGTTATGCAGTGGATGAATCAAGTGGAACATATGCTTTATTACACTTTAAAGTCGATTTTACAAGTTTATCAAACAAGAATGTAACATCATTCTATATTCAGTATCGAGCAAGTGGTGCTACTAGTTGGACTAAGATTAATTCGTGGGCTAACAATTACACATTGAATCAAGATTACAAGGCAGGTAATTTATTTACCTCGACAACGACAACGTATGAAATTGCATTCGGTGTTAAAGATAAATTCATGAGTGATTATTCATGGCAAATCGTTACAGTTACACCAACTTATGCATTGATTAATTTTGGTAAAGATGGAAAATCATTAACTTTTTTTGGACAAGATGGTAACAACGCTAACCGACTAACTGTTAATGGCGATTTAGCAATTAATTCAGTCAAAGAAAACGCATCCTCAACTAAGATGTTAGTTAATGGTGGTAACACTGTTATGTATCGTGATTGGAATAAATTAGTTAATTCAATCAAGAGTGCGATGTATCCAGTAGGATCAGTTTATATAACTTACAACAATGTCAACCCTGGTACATTCCTAGGCGGAACATGGGAACGCTTTGGGCAAGGCCGTACATTAGTTGGTGAAGGTACTGGTAATGATGGTAGTACAAGTATGTCCTTTACGTCCAATTCAACTGATGGAAAATACAAGAATACTCACTATCACGTTACTTCTTTTGGCTGGGATATGAATGCATTCTATGCTGGTAAACCAGATGGAGCAAAGAATAACGACTATAACAGAACATCAGTTATTCCAAACGGATATATAGTCAGCGCTAATTCTTCTGCAACTTCACAAAGTCGACTGAATTGGACGGATGATCGTACTATTAGCAACGTACAACCATACATAGTTGTTTTCTTTTGGAGAAGAATTGCTTAATTTATACGGTCCTTTTCCAGAAATATACTGTGATGTAAGGTTGAACGTTATTGTGAGATGTATCTCCACCTGCGCTAGATACATTAAATCCATAGTAATTAGACCCTTGAATTATCGGTCTATTCTCAGCAAATGGAGAACTAACTTGAGCGGTTGGGCCGCCTCTTGCATATAGTTTATGATTATGAGATGGCATCTCATCTTCAGTTAATTTATGTTTATACTCACCACCTGTACTGTTGGTAGTAAATGACATACCTTAACTATTTAATTCTGTGCCAAAAGTAGACGGTGATATATGGTTGCAATAATGGTATCTTTGCTTTTTTCATTTTGCCATCATGGTCGTGAACACCCATTTGATTACCATTACTGTTAAGCAAAGCACCATAATATATATATCCTATCTCGTCACGTAGCAAAGAATGAATGTACTCTCCGCCTGTGTCATTAGCCGTAAAAGACATACCTATGCAGTTCTACGCCAAAAATAGACAACAATGTATGGTTGGATAGTGCTTGAATTTGAAGTGTTTGATTCTATTTTATATGTCATTGTATTTAATTTTTTATTGCCTGCTTGATTACTGTTATTAAAAATTGCATATTCTGCTCCATCCTTTGCACCATCTTGCCATGAACCATCTGATTTACGTACTCTAATATTTGCATTACTACCGTAATATTCATTCACTTTAATACCATATATATGGCTATGAGAATAAGAACCGCCCGATGCATCAGCAGTAAAGGACATACATTGACTATTTGTAATAGTCACAAAGCAGCTCAACACATTTTCGCTTTAATTCCATTTGTGGATGTACGTAGATGTTCATTGTGATTGATACGTTTGAATGGCCTAACAATTCACTAAGTGATTTGTAGTCGCATCCACATTCAATACATCTTGTTGCGAATGTATGCCTTAATGCATGGAATTTGAGGTGTGGTAGGTCAAGTTCTTTTAAGACTCTATTGTAGTAAAGTCTGTATTTGTTAGGTTCTATTGGTTTATCTCGATTCGTTAATACATAGTTATCTTCTTCGCCTTGAAGAAGTATTGCATAGTGCATTATCCATGTGTTTAACGGAATCATTCGAGTACTGGAACGTGATTTAGGTGGTGTTATTGAAAGATGGCTACCATCTTCTTTTGTGTAGGTACGTATCATGGTTTTGTTTATATTTAAAAGCTTAGTCTGAATGTTTATATCAGACCATTTTAAAGCGCACAGTTCACCTATGCGTATTCCTGTATGTATACATAAAAGGATACCAAAGTTTTTACAATTAATCTCAGATTGGAGGTGATTAATTAATGTTATTTGATTTTCTTTTTCAAAAATCTCTACCGCCTTAGAAGGATGGTACGGTAGTTGAATATCGACTTTGAATGGAAGTGTAAATTTAAGAATTTGAATAATGTCTTTGGCGTATTTGAACGATATACCGCCTTTGCCGTCTTTTCGGCCGTTTTCAAGTTTTTGAAGAATAAACTCCTGCAGAATATCGTTGTTCAAATCTTCAATCTGATAAATGCCTAGTTTTGGCAAAATGTGATTGTGGATCACATTACAATAATTTGTGTAAGTGCTGTATTTTAGATAGATTTTCTTTTCTTTTAACCAGGATGTTAATTTGTCAGAATATAGCATTTTGTTTTACCTCGCTTTTTTATATGTTAATAGGAGGATTTTATATGACTAAAGTTCATGAAATCAATTTAAATACAAAGTTATGGAATTTCTTTACTGAGCATGACTTTATTATTCTTGATTTGACAGACAAACAAATCAATGAACAAGATTATGTGTTATTTAAACAAGTATCGTTAGACGAAGGGAAAGAAACTGATACAGGTTTATTTAGAATGACACAAATTCGTAGCATCACAACTAATGATGGATTCAAAGAAGGCTATGTGATGCTAAATGTAACTAAATTATAGGAGGAATATAAGATGATTGATTTTGCAGAATTAAGTAAATATTTTGTTTTGGTAGTGGTAGTAGCTTGTTTGATTGTTGGCTATATTTTGAAAACATCTTTTGAAAGCTTTCCAAACAAGTACATTCCTACAGTATTAGCATTTGTTGGATTAGTACTTAACCTAGCAGTCAGTGGATTGTCAATTGAAAATGCGGTTTATGGTGCATTGATGGGATTAGCTAGTACAGGCATGCACCAAGCTTTCACAAGGTTTGTTGAAGGCACTACCGAAGAAAAATAAAGTAGGTGGCTTGCATGAATTTTGTAATTACAAGCCAACAGATTGTGTGGATTTGTGGATTCATAGCATCCATTTGGGGTGTTGTGAAAATTATTAAAGAGCTAAAAAAGCCAAGTGATGATCTGAAAGAAACAGTGAAAAGACATACAGAATTATTACATCGAGATAACGAACGATTGAATTCACTTGAGAAGATAACACTGAATCAGGAAGGTATCAATCGCAAATTAGAAGAACACACTCGCATTCTGTCTGACCACGATGAACGGTTAGAAGAGGATAAAAAAAGAGGCGACTTGATGTTAAAAGCGAACATGGCCATCCTCGATGGAATGTTATCGGAAGATGATAAAGAAAGCCTAAAGGCTACACGAAAGGAAATTCAGGATTTTTTAGTCGAGAAGAATTAGGAGGACAGAATCATGGAAGAAAAAGAAGTAAAATTTGAAGAATTATCAGAAGAAGCTCAATCAGAGCTATCAAACGGAAAAGAAGAAGGTGAAGATGAATGTCATACTCAAGCTTAACAAATAAATATATTCCTGCTAGTGCAGACAACTATATGCGCGGTAGAGGAGGTTACAAAGTATGTAAGATTACACCTCATCACATGGCTTGTCAGTGGAGCGCTGAAAGATGTGCTCAATCATTCCAAGTAAGTGGAAGAATGGCTAGTGCAAACTATTGCATCGGCTCAGATGGTACGATCGTTGCTAATGTTGACGAAGAGAATCGTGCATGGACTTCAAGCAACTACTACAACGATTGCCAAGCTATCACAATTGAAATTGCGAATGATAACACGAATACATGGACTATCTCATCAAAAGCTTGGAATGCATTAGTAAATCTATGCGTGGATGTATGTAAACGATACGGATTCAGATTGAATTACACTGGTAATGCGAATGGCAGCTTAACTGAACATAGAATGTTCGCAGCAACATCTTGTCCAGGCCCTTATTTACATTCTAAGATGAATCAATTAGCACAAGAAGTAAATGCTAGATTAGATGGTCAGACTGTAGCACCAAGCACTCAAAACACTCCAAACGCTCCAAGTGGTGAGAAGTACTCAGTTAGTACACCTATCTGTACAAATACATTAAGTGTAAATTGCTATGGTACAGGTAAAGTTTATAAAGGCGATTGGAATGGTACGATTGGTAGAGTAATTAAAGGTGCTAAATATCCGTATCGTGTAGATCGTAATGGAGTAGCTATCGGATGGACGAATGATACAGGTATTGATACAGACCCTCATATCCCTGGAGGAACTACTACAAGTACTCCTACAGTATTGAACAGTACACCTTCTGATTTCATCAGAGAAAGTGCAACATTCTATCCAAATACAACTTTGAAGATTAGAAAAGCACCTACAGAAAAAGGAATTGATACAGGATTATTCTACAATCAAGGAATGTCTGTCCGATATGACGGATATGTCAAACGTGAAGGATTCGTATGGATCAGTTGGATTAGTGCATCCACAGGTGAAAGAAGATGGATGAAAGCGGGTGTATTAAATTCAAAAGGATACAACACGAATCCATACGGAAAATTTGCTTAACATTTAATAAAATGATTCAAAATATCAAAAAATGACACAAAAGTTGAACTAAACTATATTTTTAATGACTAAATCGAGCCTACGTGTAAAGCGTAGGTTCTTTTTTGTGCTATAATTATTCTTGGAAAAAGTCAAGTTAGTCAAATGGCTTTCAAGAAAAAACATATTTATTGACGAATATTTATGTTTGTCAGATTTTCTTGCAAAAGAACCTAGCTAGAAATAAAAAAAGCAGATGTTTAAATCGTAAGACTTATGTTTTATTCCACTGATTAGAATGCAGACTAGTAGCATTTGAAAAGTGGTCTTTTTTTGTTCAAAAGTATGCTCGTAGCATACATGCTACGCATAAGGCCCTAACCATCGGTGATAGATTCTGATAAAAGAAAAATAAGCAAAGTAACAAACGTTAATGCAAAGTGAAGGGAATGAAAGCAAATATTTAGTTATATTATTTTTCTAGTTAATTTTAAAAATAAATATATAAAGAAATATATAAGAAAAAAAGTTACAGCTCACTTTTTGCCTTCATTGCCTTCACTTTTTGAGAAGTTAAAAATAAGACCAAAAATACTAAAATTCAAAAAAATGGAGTATAAATGGAGTATTATGATTAATAAAAATAAAAAAACCCTTTAAATAAAGGGTATTTTGCTATATGGTAGCGCGTACGGGATTTTGTTAATCAGTTCGTTGAACATTTTTAAGCTTTATATAAAGCAGTTAAATTCGTACAAGTCATTTAAACTTCGTGAATTTCGAGTAAATCGGAGTACAAATAGAGTATTACTTTTTTCGCATCGCATCTAATATTTCATCACCATCTTGGTCGATTAAGTGACCGTATCTATCCATTGTGATAGTCACAGAAGAGTGTCCTAAGCGTTTAGAAATCTTATACATATTAACACCTGCTTCAATCAAATTTGAAGCGTGTGAGTGTCTAAAATCGTGTATACGAATCTGTTTGAGATGAGCTTTTGCACAAGCTTCATTCTTGATTCGTGTAACTGTAGTTTGGTTGAATTGATTGTATCCACCAAATACAAACCAATCCATGCTAAACTCAGGATAGTCCTTGTACTTCTGGTACTGTTCATCCAATACCGAGTAAAGGTCCTTATCAATCGCGATTCGTCTTTTCGAGCCTTTTGTCTTTAATCCAGTCCATTGTCCATTAACGCATTGCCGATATACATTGATATATTTACGTGTGTAATCGTTGAATGTTAATGACATTGCTTCGTTTAGCCTCATGCCAGTCCAATATAAAAGAAAATAAAATCTTCTGAACTCCTCATGAGACTCATCTATAGCATCCAAGAAACGATTAAATTCATCAACGGTATAAATATCCATCTCGGCTATTTTCTCTTCATTTGACTTTGCGAAACGGTCTACAATGTCCATTGGATTAGTTTTTAACCCATAAAACTTAACTCCATGTTTGAATACTGAATTAATAAAGCCTAGTATTCTATTCTTCCTGGAAGTAGACAATCCAAGCTCATCAATATAATCACGAACTTGTTTCATATATGCAGAAGTTATCGAATTTACATTGCGATCTAAAAACATACTGCAATATTTTCTTAACATCATCTGCTTATCCAGTTTAGTTTTTGGTGTGTTTGATTTGGATGAGTATTCGATGTATTCGTTGGCTAAGTCTTTGAATTTGATATCGTAAATATCATTCTCTTGTGATTTGATTGTAAATAAAGCTTCTTTTTCTTTACATTCCTTTTGCGTATCGAACCACTTGGAATGTTTTCTTTTTCGTTCGCCAAAAACATCTGTGTAATATACTTGATATGCATATTGCTTTTTTCCATTATGCACTCTTGTCTTGATTGGCATTTTAAATTCACTCCTTCTTTTTTTATTTAAAAAATGATAGAATGAATGCGTACGTGTGGTATTCTTACTCACAAAATTTCAAATACCATTCGTATCATTCTAACTAAGCCTACCAACGCTCAATGGTAGGCATTTTTTTTATTTTAATTTGATTTCATTATCAGAAACCCATTCTAAGAACTCTTCTTCTAACTCATCTTCTTTTATCTTCATAAAGACTTCTCGTGCTTCTGTGGCTGTAACTTTATGCCCTTTTAAACTATCAATCATCTCTTGTTCCTTATCCACTGCATTCATTCCATCTCTGAATGCTTGTTTCATTTCTTTAAATAGTCCCATTTTTTATTCTCCTTATATTCCTAATTTACTTTTAAGCTCATCCAATATTGTAGTTTCGATACTGTCGTACAATTTATCTTGCAATAATTGAAATTCATCATAAGTCAAATTTATTGCAACTCCATTTGATTTTGAAATTGCGTAATAAGTTTGGTCTGTAGCGGTGCCATTTACAATAGTTCCTTTTGCAATTTTAGAAACATTCCAGTTACAACTTTTTAGAAATTCAATCAAAGTATGGTATCTTATGATTTCATTTGCGTTGTTAAAAACTTTAGCGTCTGATTTTGTTGGTTGAGCGAACTTTTGCAAATCAAGTGGCTTTGTATCTTGTTGATCTAAGCCTTGCAAATCGTTTTTATTAGGCAAATCATCCCATCCCATTAAATATGAAGGTGTCACGCCTAAAACTTTTGCTAACTTCGATACAATCTTTTGTGATGCTGGTCTACCTGATTCAATGTTATTAATTGAACTTCGAGACTGATAACCAGCTCTTTTAGCTAATTCTTCTTGGGTTAAATTTAATTCTTCTCTGCGTTTTCTAACACGTTCACCTAAAACATTATCGTTGTTCATATTGATTTCTCCTTTATCTATCTTAATTATAACAGTAATGTCCAAAAATGTGAATTTTTTTATCACAAAAGTGTTGACATGCACACATTATAAGGGTATATTAATGGTGTACACAGAAATGTGGATATAAGAAAGGAGGTAAAGATGACTGATAAAGCTTTGTTAAAATCTTTCTTGGCTTTAAAATCTATGACAATGCAAGAGTTATCTGATAAAACAGGCATAAGCCTTTCATCCCTTAATTACAAGCTTAATGAAGCTAGAGAGTTCAGACAATCGGAAATTAAAGCTATTCAAGATGTTTTAGAATTATCAAACGAAGAAAGAGACAATATTTTTTTTAAGATTTAAGTACACAAAAGCGTGTACAATATACAAAATGATGTAGTACCATCAACTCTATCTCAAACAACTGCAAGTAGGCTTAGACCGAAAGTTCATGAAAATCAAAAATTCGATTTGCGCCTCGATTCCAATTTATAAAAAAAGGCGCACACAAAATTGTTGGCTGGAATAATGCCGAATCCCTTTAAACTCATAAAATGCACTTCAATCGAATTTGAATGAATTGAAATACAGTTGATAAATCACATACCATGGATACTTTTTTTTCGCAAACCGAGGTAGGGTTGATGGTGCTACATCAGGAAGGAAGAAAGGAGTAATTGCAATGATATTGGACGAGAAAAAGTTAATCAATGAATGCTTATCACGTTCATGGACTCAAATGGTTTTGCGAACAAAATCAGGTGTATCACTTACGACGATAAGCAAAGCCTACAACGGAAAGCCAATCTCAGATAAATCTGCGAAAAAGATAGCAGATGCATTAGTTATCAATTTAGATTTATTGATTAAGAAAGGATGAAAAAAATGCCAAATTCAACAAAAAAAGCTAGTTCTAGTTCTAGATCAAGAACAAAACAAGCCGAAATTGTAACGGAACAACAACTTGATGTAGCAGAATTTGCTAATAATCCGCATCGTACAGAATACACGTTGATGATGCATAAATATGCAGAGTTGGAAAGAAAAGAAATTAAATTGAAAAGAAAACAACGTGTAGCGAATTGGATGTTATTTGCATCTGTTATATTGACGATTGGATGCCTGATTGCAACCGCATATGTATGTAATGTGATTCAATCAATCAGATTTTAGTAAAGGAGGTGATGTGATATGAGAGTGATAGAACCAATGTTAAGTGTTGAATACGATGCAGATGTTGAACACAAATTGCAAATCTTAACGAAACAAGCCTACATCTCACAAATTGATGCAGCTAAAGTTATTGGATGTGCTAGTTCAACTGTTGGTAAAGTTTTCAAAAACTTAGGCATTGAAAAGAATGAATTTGGTTATCCAACTGCTAAGGTCATTAGAGTTTTAGAACTTCAACCTTATATTGATAACTTAATTCGTTTAAGAAAAAGCACAAAAAAAGTGACTCAAACCTGCAAGTAAAAGTCACACAGTGATGAAATAAATCACTACTTATATTTTAAATGAAATTCTCGAATCTTACAACCTAGGTATCGCACATTAAATCACGATACATACGAATTAGGCATTGTATTTGATTCATGATTATTTTCTCCAATTTAATACCAAATTTAAACAGCTTTCTAGTCGTGCGGTATCTAGGTTGTAGGGTTCGAGTGGAAAGGAATAAATGTATGGTAGAGAAGCATACGCATGATGATTCTGAAGATTTTATTGTTTTTAGAGTCAACGTAGTACATACAAAATACGCATTAAGAGTTGAGCCTGAAGGAATGTTCGATAAAAGCAAAACTGCAAGAGCATTGATGATGAGTGAATTGGATTTAGCTAAAGCGTTGAATAATGCAGCGAATGCATTTGAAACTGTTTTAAAAGAAGAAATCCTAAGAAGAATGCGAGGACCTTTGAATGACTAATTACAGTGATTTACATAATGTAGCTCATGAACTTCAACAAATCGCAGATAAATTAAGAAAGTCAGGACAATTTAAAGAAGAAGTAAATGTTCTTCAAACCAACGTTGATTGGTTAGACCAGGAATGTTTAAACAATAACACTTGTCCATTCTGTGGTGGCGATTTGGATGTAATCGAAAAAAATCATGACGATTGTGGTTTTGAAGTTTATCGAAAATGTTCGTCATGCGGAGAGGAGTTTGTATGATCGTTGAGTTTTATGTTTTTGGTTATGAAACAGTTCAAACGTGTGATGGATTTAAATGTGTAGCTAAATTAAGCATACGCACAGACGAAGGATTCAAATTTATCAATCATGCGTTAATTGAACTAGATGAAATCAAAGCCTTCTTTGAGTCAATCGATGTAACTCCGTTTGAGTTCAATCAAATGCCTGGTAAAGAAGGAAAATGTGTAGTTGAAAAAGAATACGATAGTTACTTTATCAAAGAATGGCTAAAAAAAGGTGAATGATATGGAATTTAATTTTGAAGTCAAAGCTATCGCAACCTTAATTGGATATGTTGAAGCGAATTCAAAAAAAGAAGCAATGCAACACATTAAAAACATGGATGTCGAACACATGGATGTAACCGATAACCGCTTAGGTGATATGGATATGTCATCAGTTAAATTAACAAAAATGGAGGATTAATATGAACTTATTTAAAATTAACAAAGCTATTTCAAATGACAAAAAAGTTGATGGCGCAGAGTTAGTTGAAAACACTAACTTAACATTAAAGTAGGAGGATTAAATCATGGGTCAGATTGTACTTTGTATTGGTCCTAGTGGAACTGGTAAATCAGCTTCACTTAGGAATTTAAAAAAAGAAGAATGTTTAGTTTTTAACACGGCAAATAAATTAATGCCGTTTAAATCAGATTTAAGTTGCGTGAATTTACGTGACAAGAATGGTACTGAAAGATATGAGACTATTAAATCTTATATCCAATCATTATCGGTCAACGAAGATAGATGCAAATTGTACATCGTTGATGACGCTCAATTTTTAATGGCTTTCGAATTAATGAGTAGAGCAAATGAAAAAGGTTACGACAAATTCACAGAGATTGCTCGTCATTGGACTGATTTAATGGAATATATCAGTGGATATACTCCTAGAGATGTGATCGTGTATTTCTTAATGCATAACGAATATGACAATACAAACGGAACATACAAAGCCAAAACAGTCGGCAAGATGGTTGAGCAGTATATGTCTCCTGAGTCTCTAGCGACGATTGTATTGGGCACAAAATGTACGGAAGGTAAATACACATTCACGACTCATAACAGTGGTTCAGACACGTGCAAAAGTCCTATTGGAATGTTTAAAGATGATGAAATCGACAACGATTTAAAGCTAGTCGATTCAACGATTCGTGATTATTACGGATTCGATAAATTAGAAAAAAAGGTTTCAAAATAAGGAGGATTTAGTAAATGAAGAAAATTGAAAACTTTGAAGAAATTAAAGCTAGTGGCGAGTTTGACTCGCTTAAGCCAGGAGGATACATCGGTGTGCTTTATAAAGCAGAAGATGAATCAGAAAAGGAATATTTGAAAGTATCATTCGATATTGCAGAGGGCGAATTTGCAGATTATTACAAGAATTTATATAGCCAGTTTAACTTTTGGGGTGGCGTATTCATTCGCTCGTACAAAGAAAAGGCCTTATCAATGTTTAAAGGCTTTATCAAAGCAGTTGAAGAATCAAATGTCGGCTATGTATGGAATTGGGATGAATCAACTTTAAAAGGAAAGAAAGTCGGTTTAATCCTTCAAGAAGAAGAATATGTACCAACCGGTGGTGCTCACGCAGGAGAATTGCGTACACGTTTAATTGTTCAAAAAGTTGTTAATGTTGAAACAATTAAAAGCAGAAAATTCAAAGTTCCTGAATTGAAGAAGTTGGATAAATATACTGGTCCAACAGTTCAGACTCAACCGACTGCACCTCAACCAGTCAATATTTCCAATGACGACTTACCATTCTAAATGAATGCGATTTATTGTGATACAAGAGAAAAGCCTCAAGCTATTGAATCGTTAAGTGAACAAATAAAAAAGAAAGGATATGAGTTGGTACGCACTAAGCTTTATGTTGGTGATTATCAACTCTTATCCAATCCGTATTTGGTTGTCGATAGAAAACAAAATCTTCAAGAAATCATTGGAAATGTTACGCATGATCATAAACGATTCAAAGCAGAATTAGAACGAGCACAAGAGTTAGGTATACACGTGATTGTATTGATTGAACATTCATCAGCAATTAAATGTATTGATGATATTCGATATTGGCACAATCCAAGGTTAAAGACATCACCAAAAGCAACTACTGGTAATCAATTAATTAAGATACTAAACACAATGCAGATGGTATATGATGTTGAATTTCAGTTTTGTGCTAAAAATCAAACTGGAAACAAAATAGTTGAAATATTAGAGAAAGGAGCAGTTGAAAATGGAAAAACGAGCAAAATCTAGCGAGTTGATTAAATCCAAAATCAACTGCTTTGATTTATTAAATGAATTTAATATTGAAACTCAAAGATGCGGTGGTGAAGATTCGTGCAGATGTAAATCATTTACTCATGACGGCACTAATCCAACATCATGCCAAGTTTGGCAAGATTCCTGGTATTGCCATAGCTCGAAAAAAGGTGGAGATGTTATCTCGATGTATGCTTATTTAAAATACAACGGTGACAATTCAAAAGCTTTCTCTGATTTATTGTATCGTTTAAATATCGGCGATGATGATTATCGTAAAGAAGAAATCGACAATTACAAGACCGACATGGAGCGTTTACGCTTAAATGTTGAGAAATATCATAAGAATTTGAAGCCTGAACACAGACAATACTTTCATAACAGACAAATTTTTGATGATTTTATAGATGAATATAAATGTGGTTATGATCCTTATTCAGATAGAATCATCATTCCAGTGTGGAAAGATGGTCAACCAATTTATTGGTGTGCTCGTGCTTTTGACTCATCTAAAATTTCAAAAGACTATCCGAAATACAAAAAGCCTACAATTGGCTTTAGTTCATATCGTGAAAATGAACTATACGGATACGATACCTTAGATAGAGGTAACGATGATTTGTGGATTGCAGAGGGTGTATTTGATTTTGCATCTCTTTGGGAAGAAGGAGAATCAGTATTATGTAATGCTACAGGAATGAGCAATAAACACATCCAAACAGTAATGCAAGTCGCTAAAGACTTCAAACGATTAATCTTATGCTTCGACAATGATTCAAGTGGTACTCAATTTACACATAGAATGTTCAAATCGTGCTTTGAACATAACATACAATTCACAATCGTAACGATTCCAACTGAATACAGAAAAAAGCCAATTAAAGATATATCAGATGCATATTGTGTTGGCTTGAAACCAAGTGAATTACTTGAAAAGCATAGTCGTGATGGTATGAAAGAATACCTAAGTCAATTCGATGATTATGATTCCTTATACGCATATATCAATCCATTAGCACCTTATTTAAATCGAAAAACAAAGAATCATGTAATTGATTATATTAATGAATGCATTTCATTTAATTCTCGTGATAGGAAGGACCTTATCAAAATGCTTGATAGGTCGAAAACTCAAAATGAAATTGCTGCAGACTTTATTCGAGAATATGAATACGATCTTTGGCACGATGTAGCAAATGGAATGTACAGATTTAACGGTACACATTGGCAGAGTGTAAATGAATTTATCATTCGTAAATCATTTGAGCGTATGTATGATGTCCGCAATAATGAGGAGAAGTCAATTATTGATAAGGTCAAAGTTCAGACAACGGATGAGAATGAGCCTATGCCTAATCAAAAAGAATGCTTCAATGTGGCAAACGGAACGATTTATTTTGATAAGAATAATCCAGAAGAACCATATAAATTTGAGCGTAATCACAACATCAAAGATTACTGTGATTATTGTCAGGAATACGACTACAATCCTAAAGCAGACGATTCAAAGATTAAGCTATTCCTACATCAAATTTTTGCAAATCACCCAAGCGGTGAAGAAAACATGGTTAATCGGTTCAAGGAATACTTAGGCAGTTTATTTAATCCAACAAACATCGAAGGTAAAGCGGTGATGTGGATTGGTGATGGCTCAAATGGAAAGTCTAAATTAAATGAAATCATTGAAAAGATGCTAGGCGATTCATTGTGTTGTGCGATTCCAGTTGAGGCCTTATCACGTGAGTTTCGTTTGCAGAGTTTAATTGGAAAATGGGTTAATTTCTTCCACGATCCAAAGCCTGATACTTCAGAAAACGAGAACATCATGAAAAATTTATGTACGAATGACAAGATTACTACAAACGTTAAAAATAAAGAACCAGTATCATTCCATCCAAGAGCTTCAATCTTTATTGATGCAAATGAATGCTTTCATCCAAAAGATAAAACAAATGGATGGCAAAGACGATTCACAAAAACAACACACAGATTGTACAACTCGTTTACTCCCGATGAAGATAAGGCCGATAACATTTCGGTATTTCCAGCAGATGACCAAATCATTGAACATTTGTGTGAAGGAGAAGGCCTAAGTGCGATATTGAACTATGCACTTGAAGGATATGCTCGATTGGTGCGCAATGGTAATAAATACACTCCGATTCCTCGTGATGTGAATATGGATATGGAATTATTTGGTGCAGGAAATCATTTATTTGTGTTTGCAGCACAATTTGATTTTAAAGATGAAAAAGAATTAACTCCTGATGAAATTTATTTGGATTACAGAAGATGGTATTTAGACCAAGGATATTTGGAGAAGTTCATTTTAACAAAAGAGAGATTCTTCAAACGAATTGAACAGGAATTTAGGCGAGCAGATAAGCCAGTCGAAAAGGTTCATAGGAATTATGGAAATGTGTTTGTTAACCTCAAAAATACTTAAGTTACTTAAATAGTGAAGGGTATGAAGGCATTTTCTTAGTTATATTATATTTCTAAATAAAAATAAAAAATAAATATATATATAAATAGAGATTATAACTACATTTCACCTTTCATTCCCTTCACTTGTTAAAAATGTGTAATTATACACAAATTACAGAAAGTGAGAATTTCGTGATGAATGAAATCGTAAAAATAATCAATTGCATGGCAGGACGATATCAGCCAAGACAAATATTCCAAGATTGGATTAAAATGTTTGCTTTATCAATGAGTAATTCATTTTATTTTGATAATAAATTAGAGAATGAATATTTAGATATAGCGAAGAAATATACAAACGATCAATTAAATATGTTTTCAGAAATGTCAGCGCGATTAGTGATGTTATTTGACGAAGAAATATCAGATTATCTAGGTGAAATATATATGATGTTGGGAGCAAGTAGTGTTAAAACTGCACAATTCTTCACTCCATTTCACGTATCTGAAATTATGGCGGAGTCAATGCTAACCAAATGGGACAGAAAAAAAATAATACTTAGTGAGCCTACAGTTGGCGGTGGTGCTAACATCTTAGCAATTGCTAAAGGATTGCAAAAAAGAAAAATTGATTATCAAGACATGATGATAGTTACTGCTCAAGATTTAGATTACAACTGCTTTTATATGGCATACGTTCAATTTAATTTATGTGGCATACCTGCAAAAGTTATTCAAGGCAATACATTAGCAGAAGAAAAAAACGAAACTTTATGCACGATGATGTGGTATGTGAAAGGTTGTGAATTATGTGAAGGATGAATTTATAAACAAATGCATGGCATTGTTAGTTAAAGATTTAGAACCTGAACAATTAGTGAAAGTTAGAGGAATACTATACATAGCGCTTGAAGGCTCTGAAATTATTGAATGTAAAAATGAAGTATCAACCTATGTTAGCAATGATGACGATTTAATAAAAATGTTTTTAGTTAGTAAAAAAATTGACGGTTGTAGTGATAGAACAATCAAGTTTTATGCGTACACCCTTAATACATGGCTTCATGAATATATTAAAAAGAGTGTTGTTGATTTTACAAAAGATGACATACGTATGCATTTTGCAAAGCGTATGCTTGATTATCCTGAATTAAAGAAAACGTCATTAAATAATGAAAGACGTAATTTCTCATCGTTTTTTACATGGCTCGTAGAAAACGACTATATAAGAAGCAATCCAATGTGTGCAGTTAAGAAAATAAAAGAAGACAAAAATATAAGAAAGCCATTCACTGAATTAGAAATTGAAATGATGCGTGATGAACTTAACAAGCAAAAAAATAAATCAATTAAGGGAACAACAAAATATAAAAAAACAATCAGAAATATTGCTCTATTTGAAGTTCTTTTATCAACTGGATGCAGAGCAGGAGAAATCACAGGTGCTAAGTTATGTGATCTAAATCTGGAAAAGCGAGAAATGAAAGTTGTTGGTAAAGGCAATAAAGAACGAGTTTGTTATTTAAATGTTAGAAGCGCAATGAAATTAAAAGAATATTTGAATTATCGAAACAAAGAGAGTGAATACATATTCACTCCAGTTCTCACATCAGATTTAGAAAAAATTAATGTTAGTTGTTTGGAAGTAATGATAAGAAATTTAGGAAAAAAACTAGGCATTGAAGCATATCCTCATAAATTTAGAAGAACCGCTGCAACAGTTGCATTGAATAAAGGAATGCCAATTGAGGAAGTACAAATTATGTTAGGACATGAGCAAATTGATACAACATTGATTTATGCCAAAGTTAAAAATTCAAATGTTAAATCTAGTCATGAAAAATATATGCAATAAAGAAAGGAGCATAAAAATGAACCCAAAATTAAAAGCAGTTGAAAATGTGAAATCATATCTCGATAAAAGAGTCGAAAAAAACAAGCATAAGTTATTGGATTATCGAGACAGAGAAAAAGTGTACGGTTTTCGTTATGAAAACAAAAAAGATGTGATTCATGCAGAGAATGAATTTATTGATAACCTTTTACGAGGTGATGCAGTAACGCAATTTAATGATGACAGACTAGAAAAGCTACAAAGCAAAGTTAATAGACTGTTAGGCGAATTGGATGAGTTACAAGCGTATAGAATGGTTGAACGTCGCTTTATTGAAATTGCAATTCAAAAAAGTGGAATCAATGAAGAACTTAAAAGGAGATAAACAATGAGTGAATGTAATAAATGCAAATATGAATATTTGTCAAGCATTGAAGAACCTTGTGCAAATTGTAAAGGAACATGTAAACGCGATACTATGGCATATTTAAAAGCAAAAGATTGTTTCAAACCAAAAGAAAAAGAACATTCATCAAATTGTACAATATCATGCAAAGAAGGTAATAAAGATTTCACTAATGAAGATTATGGATTTAAAGAGATTTCAAAAGATGAAGTTGACATGGTGAATCATCCTCAACACTATCAACACGGTATTGAACCAATTGATTATATTGAATCACATAACCTTAACTTTAATTTAGGCAATGTAATTAAATATATATCGCGAGCACCTTATAAAGGTACAGAATTAGAAGATTTGAAAAAAGCAAAATGTTATTTAGAAAGAGAGATTAAGAAACATGAACGCTAAAGATATTGAATTGATTAGAAAAATGTTAAAAATGCAAGCTAAATTAGATGAAGCAATTATGAAAGAATATGGGTTAATTTGTATTTATGAAGAGAATTTGAGTTTCGCAATTCTTGATGAAGTAGGCGAATTAACTCACGAATTAAAAGCCAACTGGTGTTGGTGGAAGAAAACTCAACCACAAGTTGATGAAGAAAAGGTATTAGGCGAATTAGTTGATATTTGGCATTTTGTATTAAGTTGGCAAAACAATTTTAATGGTGGTGAAGAAGGATTGCTAACGGATGATGAAATAATGGAAAAAGTTGACGATAATCGGTGGTCAATCGAAGAATATGGAAAAGGTATTGTTATAAAATTAGCGGATTTATCATATTCTCCGTTGTGGAAAGTAGAACCATTAATCGCGATTACAGAATACCTGGGCTTCACAGTTGAACAAGTGTATTCTGCATATTGTGATAAGAATAAGATAAATTATCAAAGATTAGAAAGTGGGTACTAGGTATGTGGATTAGAACTCAGAACAAGTATATATTAGCAAATGCTAATTCATTTAGAATCTGTAAAGACCGTATTGATGATTGGGTTTATTACGCAATTAATGGACACTATGATGGATACGAACAAGAATTAGGTGCTTATTCAAGCAAAGAAAAAGCTTTAAAAGTATTAGATGAAATTCAACATTCTATTATGACTGAGCATCAGTATCACACTGATGACGCAAATTGTACGAGGAGATTTTTTACAAAAGAATGGAAAGAAATTTATCAAATGCCACAAGATGAGGATGTTGAAGTATGACAAAAGAAGAAATTAAACAAATAGAAAACTTTGTGTTTCTTAAAATGGAAGAATACGAAAATAGAGGTACAACTTATGGAAGTGGAGTATCGGACGGCTTAGAAATGGCTCTTATGTTTATTTATGATATACATGATATAGACGATAAAGAGGTTATTGAATCGTTAAAAAATACGATTGTATTTCTAAAAAGAAACATAAGAAAGCAAGTGGATAAAGAGGTGGAAGTATGACAGAAAAGATGAAGATGATTAAATTTTGTCCTGATTTAACTTCAAAAGAAAAAGTTGTACCAATTACGATTGGCACAGGAACATTTACAAGACCAGTACTACATAAATGCTTACAAAATAAATGTGTAGCGTATAAGTTTGGCGAATGTTTAAAATACGATAATTGTACGGAATATTATTTAGAAAAAGATGATACAAAGGAGAAAGAAAATGAATAAATATCAAAAAGCGTTAGACAGAATTGTGAGCACAATCATAGAAGAAGAAGCAGACGGATATTGGCAACCAAGAACCGCAGGAGATTTCTGTTGGGAATCAAGAGAAATTTTGCAAGAATTAGTTGATAAAGCAGATTCATTTGAGTGGATTCCTGTTTCTGAAAGACTTCCTGAACCACCAATGGAAAATCCAGAGTTAGATTACAGTCCATTGGATATGTATCTAGTATCTATAAATAAAGAAGGTTACCCAGTGAGAGCGTTATGGGACGGAAAAAACTTTGGTGATGGAATGGTTAAATTGGATGTCAAAGCTTGGATGCCATTACCAAAGCAATACAAGGAGCAAGAAAATGATTGAAGATAGAATTAATGATTTGATAAAAAAATACAGGAAATGCATTAAGGATGATTTGCTAATAATCGAAAATAACAGAAAATATTTAGATGACAAGAGTGATGATCACAGTGATGCTTACGAGGGAATGTGCTTACTAAATATTTTTGACAAAGAAAAAGAAATTGAATTATTCAAAGAATTTATTGAATCATTGGAATATGTAAAGACTGGAGAATTTAATGATTAATTTAAAGAACGGATACAGTATTGTATCAGATGGAAAAAGCTACACTTTAGTTCAAGATGCAATTCAAAAAAGCAAAGATGGAAGTGAGACGGAAATCAAGAAACAAATTTCTTTTCATTCAACTCTATCAAGTGCATTACAAGGCTATTCTAATTGCGTTATGGCAGATTTAGCTGCCAATGTAGATTTAGACTTGAAAGATGTAAAGAAGGCTATAAACGAGCTTAAGGAGGAAATAAAAACGTATGAATAAATATCAAGAAGCAATGAATTATTTATGGAATGCATATGATGAAAATAAAATATATGGTATTGCAAGTAGAGGTTATCTAGTAATGTTGCAAGAGTTAGTTGATAAAGAAACACCAAAGAAACCTATAGATATTGAGTTTGGTCCATGTGGTGATTTGGTACCATCTTGTCCAACTTGTAAACATGAAGTTGTGACTATTTCAACATATTATGGAAGAAAATATTATCCTCGTTGTCCATTCTGTGGGCAGTTATTAAAAGGAGACGATGAAAATGACTCCTAGAGAAATGTTTGAAAAACTAGGATATGAATGCAAGCACTATAAGCAACGCATCATTTACGCAAAAACCGTCTACAGAACTACAACTCTAATCGTTTTCGATTTAAAAACAAAACAAGCTTATTGCGAATGTGGAATGGTATTAAGAGTGTTTAATCCTGAGGAAAGCAAAGCTGTTCAGCAGCAAAAGAAGGAATTGGGGTGGATTTAAATGACAACAAAACAAGAATATATAGATGCTTTAGGCCAAATGGAAGAATTATATTACAATTCTGATAATTGTACGCTTGCGATGAACTTATTCAAAGAAGATATAAATTTACTTACAGGACTAGTAAATGAGTGTTTTGAAGAAAATGCAGAAACTAATTATGAACATTACAAAGATGAAATCATAGAAGAATGTTATTTTACTGTAGCACTAGTCGATGGAAAGCCTCATAAATGCAGTAGTGTTAAATGTAATGATTGTGGATTTAGTACAGGACATGGATGCGACGAAAAGATTAAAGAATGGTTAAAGCAGCCATATGAAAAGCCAACATACAAATTAACTAAATTTGAATACGATTTATTACAAAGCTATTCAGATATACACAGTTTTAATACATTTAATTCTTTAAGCGGGATGAAGGAAAAAGGATATTTTAAAGGCATTGATGATAATGAAACAATTGGAGATATTTTAGACAATTGTGAGGTAATTAAATAATGAGAGTATATTTGTTGCACAATAATACTTGTGAAAAATATGGATATAATGCACACGTATATGGAATATATAGCACAAGAGAAAAGGCAGAGAAAGCAATGAATAGATGCTTAGATAATTGTGTAAGTCCTCCATTCGATGATATGGATATTGTAGAGTTTGAATTAAATAAAGATACTGACATATTTCTAGGAGGGTATGAAGAGTGATTGGTTTATTAATTGGCATATTCCTAGGAGTTTGTGTGACTTTATTACTGTATTCAACAATAGCAGGAGAACGAATCAACAATCTAGAATATCAGAATGAAGTGCTAATGCATGAAATAGAGCAAAAGAAAAAGGACTTGCGGGCATACAAATGTATGTATCGCAGTTCTTACGAAGGTTTCGAGGAGACAAAGTAAATGAGTGGCGGAAGTTATAACTATATGTATAGTCGCATTGAATATGAATATGCAGGTAAGATGCATGATTCACAATTAAATGCAATGATGAATGATTTGTGCGAGTTGCTGCATGATCTAGAATGGTGGCAGTCTTGCGATTACAGTGAAGAGACATACAGAGAATCAGTTAATAAATTCAAAAAGAAGTGGTTTAAACAAACTAAAATTGATGTACAAAAGCAAATCGAATCAGAGTTTGAAAGAACAAAGAGCGAGTTGTTGAAAGAATTTGAGTATTTGAAGGATGTCGAAAATGAATGTAACAGTAAATGATATTCATGATGAGCACATTAGAGAATGTATGCAAAAGACTATTGATTACATCGTTAAATTAGAACGTGAAAATTGTGGATTAAAAGAATATAAGAAACACCAGGAAAGAGCCAACGAAAGAAGATACCATACTGGTGATGAATCATGGCATCGTGGTTCAGTAGTTGTAAGCGAAAATAAGAAAAGGAAGTGATTGAATGAGTGCATGGGCAAATACTCAAATATTATCGAGCACAGCACAATCTAAAAGAGAGATTGATGAACTAGCTACAATTTGTTATCAATACAAATTAACAAAGCAAGATTTATTTTTAGCTGAGCAAATCAATAAAAGAAATATGAAAAAAGAAGTTCAATATCTTTTAGATCACAAGCTTTCAGTTTATGAATTAGAATGTGCATACAGAGCGAAAGGATATTTAGGTTAATGATATCAAACGAAGATGCATCGTATGTAATCAGACAGATACGCAATATTGATTGGTATATTGCACGTATCACTGAGATTGAAAATAAATTAAGTAAAGTATCTGATTTATTGAATTATGATAGAGGATATAAAAGTCCGTTGAATTGGCAGAGAATAACAATCAAAGTTAAAGATTGGGAAGGTAAGTTAGTCGATGAAGATGCTCGATACAAAGCACCAGGCTCTAAGTATCATTCAAATTCAAATGGATTAGTATTTGATTATGAAGATGAATTAATCCAGGAACTACAAGTGATGCGATACAGTCTATGCAAAGCAATGTCATATCTTGAACAACTAAAACAAAGTGATGAAGTACAATTTATTCTTGATTACTTTGATAACAAATCATACGAATCATTGAAGATGCAATACCATATTTCAAACGTGAATCGACACATGAAATCTTTAATCAAGCAACAAATCAAACAAATATAAAACAAAAAGCGTACTAAAGTACCCTTTAATCTCTGATATAATGGATACGTAAGAATTTAGTTCTTACAAAATATGCGACTTAGGGGGTATCAAAAAGATACTCCCTTTTATTGTCACATATGAGTCTCTTTTAAGTTTTCCTTTCGCTCATGTGCCTAGAATCATAGGTGCATGATTGAGAGGAATACATATGACAGACTTAGAATGGATTGAATATTTATATCAACACAAGGATTCAAATGATTGGAATGTAGCTTGTAAGAACTTTTATAACTCATCTGTTTGGAGACATAAACGTGCCGAAGTATTACACTTGGACCACAATGAATGTCAACTGTGTAAACAACATGGAATTATAACTAAAGCTCAAACAGTTCATCACATCATTCACTTGCGTGACAATCCAAGCTTAGCTTTATCAATCTACAACAACAATGATCGTCAATTGATTAGCTTATGCAACGAATGTCACAACAAAGTTCATCCTGAAAAGATTATAAATTTCAAATCAGATAGCGAAAAGGAAAAGGATTTAATCACAGAAGAAAGATGGTAAGGTTAGTCTCATTTATTTTTGGATAAATTTGTGAAGAAAATAAAATTGTTAACTACCCCCAGGTCAAAAATTTGAGTTCAGATTCAAGGGGTAGCGGAGCGGGGGCGGCATTTCCTGTTGAGAAATTCTTCTAAGTCATGTAGAAATTTGGAAAATAGGTGGTGATTAAGGAATGAAAAAAGAGAATAAGTCTATTGATCTAAAGAAATCGTTGGATAATTTCAAAAAAGATGCTGAGCGACAAGGATATGTTGATAATTTTTTGTTTGCAAGCACTTTGAAGAGGTTGGAGACTCAAATTGATATTCTGACAAGCTTGGAAAAGAAAATTGAAGAAGATGGTGTCGTTTGTACGAAGGAATATGTTAAGGGAAGAGAAAATATGTATGTGAGTCCTGCAGTGACTACGTATAATAAAACTTGCCAGCAAGCAAATAACACAACACAAGCACTGATTAAAGTGATTGTATCGCTAGGCGGTGCTTTACATGAAGAAGATGAAGATGATGAACTATGAGTTCGTTGCCAATATTCTGTAAAGAATATTTTGATTTAATGGATGCGAATAAAGATGAGTTTTGTATTGAACAATGGCAACTGCGTTCGATGGTTGAGAGGGCCTTTCAGAATGAAAGGTTGATTGTCGATTTAGAACTTTATGAGCATTACATTGGATTAGGTAAGTATTTAGGCTTTGGCCGAGGATATGAATGGGAAAGATACTGCATAGGATGTTACTTGTGTACATTTAAAGAAGAGGACGGATTACCGAGATGGGATGACGGCCTTTTTTTTATGGGACGAGGTGCAGGAAAAGACGGATTAATATCTTGGATGAGTTTGTGTTTGATTAGTCCATATAATCCAATCGAAAACTATGACGTTGATATTTGTGCTTATAATGAGGACCAAGCTTTAAGACCAGTGTTAGATATTCACGATACTTTAGAAAAAAATCCGAAGAAGTTTAAGAAGTTTTTTAAATGGACTCAAGAAAAAATCAGAGGCATCGAAAATAAAGGATGTATTAAAGGCCATACCAACAATGCCAAAGGGAAGGATGGTTTGCGAAGTGGTGCAGTATTTTTGAATGAGATTCACACTTATGAAAACTACGATAACATCAACGTATTCACTACTGGCTTAGGAAAGAAGCCTCATCCAAGAATTGGGTACTTTACAACAAATGGAGATGTTCCAGATGGGCCTTTAGACGATATGTTAGATACCGGAACAGATGTCTTAAAAAAAGGGAGCGACGATAATGGCTGCTTTTATTTTATTTGCAGATTAAACAATAAAGATGAAGTACATGATGAATTGAATTGGAGGAAAGCTAATCCTTCATTGAGATACAAACCTTCATTGTTGGTTGAGATGCGTAAGGAATATAACAAATGGTTGAATTCTCCGCAAAGCTTATCCGCATTTATGACTAAGCGAATGAATATCAGACAGACGAAGGAATCAATGCCAGTCGCAAAATGGGAAGATATTAAAGCTACGAATAAAGATTTTATTGATCTTAAAGGTTGGTCATGCGTTTGTGGAATTGACTTTTCAAAAACAAATGACTGGATGGCGGTTGATTTACATTTTAAACAAGATGAAATTCGATACGATATAAATCATGCTTGGATATGTATGCAGTCAACTGAATTGTGGAGGTTGAAATGTCCGTATAAAGAATGGGCAAATGAAGGATATGTAACATTAGTGGATGAGCCTGAAATATCACCTAAATTGGTGTCTGAGTATCTTGAGCAAATGATGAATGATTATGTTATTGAAGGTGTTGCAATGGATAGTTACAGATATGAAATATTGAAAGATGAATTGAATAGGCTTGGTTTTAATTATGAAAATAAAAATATTAAGCTTGTTAGAAATTCGGACATCATGAAAGTTGTACCTATTATTAATAGGTGCTTTTTAAATCACTTTTTCGTATGGGGTGAGCAACCTTGTTTGAGATGGGCAACTAACAATGCAAAATTAGTGCCTGCTAAAAAATCAATGATGGCGAAAGATGGCGAGTTAGACATGGGAAATTATTTAATCGGAAAAATCGAGCCAAAAGCAAGAAAGACAGACCCATTCATGTCATTAGCTGCATCAATGACAATTGAAGATATGCTACCTCAATCATTGGGAAGTGTACCTTTTGATATTGGGGTTCTTACGTTTTAGATAAAAAAGAAAGGAGTGAAGAATATGGGTTTTTTAAAAAAGATATTTGGATTCGGCAAAGATTTTGCAGATGAAAAAAATATGTGGATTCAATCCGCAACAATTACGGCAGAGCAAGAACAGTTTGCATCTTTGACCGCTCGACAATTGGCCTTTGAGATTTGTGTACAACGAATTGCAAAAGCTATATCGAAATGCGAGTTCAGAACGTACGAAAAGAAAAAAGAAAAAAAGAATAGCTTTTATTATTTATTGAATGTTAAGCCAAACTACAATCAATCGAGTGCAGAGTTTTGGAACAAGTTTATCCATAAGCTTTACTATGAAGATGAAGTATTGGTTGTGCAAAGAGCGGATAAGTTATTCATTGCAGATTCATTCACAGTCGACGATTCGATTGTATTTGGCGAGCACGTGTTCAAGGATATTACAATCGGCGATTTGAAACTTAATGGAGAATACAAGCAATCAAGAGTAATGCATTTCAAGTTAGGCAATAAAAAAATAAAAGAATATTTAGATGGCACTTTAGCATTGCAAACATCTTTGATTCAAACTGCATTAAGTTCATATAAACGAGCAAATGGATTTAAGATGAAAGCTCACATTGGTCGTTTACAAGCAAACTCTGAATTAGAGAACAAGATTAAGGATTTATTAAACAATCAAGTCAAAACTTTTATGAAAGCAGATAATGCTTTGTTACCTGAATACGAAGGTTTGAGTTTTGAAGAGTTTGGAAAAGAAAAGAAAAATATAGTAACTACTCGAGATATTAAGGCCTTATTAGATGATACTTTAGAGCTCACTTGTAAGGCTTTTTTAATTCCAGTGAATATTTGTAATGGAGATGTAGCAGATACATCAAAAGCAGTGGATGACTTCCTAACATTCTGTTTAGATTCAATCGTTAAATTGATTCAAGATGAAATCAACGGAAAGCATTACACAGAAGATGAGTACTTAAAAGGTACTTACATGAAAATCAACACTCAAGCAATCAAACATATTGATGCTTTAGATATGGCTAACTCAGTCGACAAATTAATTAGTAGTGGTGTTTATTCAATCAATAACATCTTACGCATTTTAGGTGAGGAAGAGATTGACGAAGAATGGGCGAACGAGCATTACATCACTAAGAATTACAGTGGTATCGACTCAACCAGTCAATCAACGAGTGAGAAAGGAGGAAAAACAAATGCCCAAGATGAAGGTAATGCAAATGCGAATGCAAGTTAATGAAGCTAAGCCAAATGAAGCAGACCTTGAATTGTACGATGAAATTGGTGAGTCTACAGACTGGTGGACTGGAAAGACATCAGGCATCAGTGCCGAATCAATCACTCAGTTTTTAAAGGAAAATCAAGATGTAGATACAGTTAATTTACACATTAATTCAAATGGTGGATTGGTATTTGAAGGAATCACAATTCATAACATTTTGAAAGGCTCTGACAAAACTGTAAATGTAATCATTGATGGTTTAGCTGCATCAATTGCGAGTGTAATTGCGATGTGTGGTGATACTGTTAAAATGTATCCAACATCACAAATGATGATTCATAACTGTTGGACTTATGGTTGTGGTAATGCTAATGATTTTAGAAAGTTAGCAGACCAAATGGACAAGATTATGGATTCGTCAAGAATTGCATATTTAAGCAAAGCAAAAGACAAGCTTACAGAAGAAAAACTTAATGAGTTATTAGATAATGAAAGTTACCTAACCGCTCAAGAATGTTTTGACTTAGGATTATGCGATGAAATTATCGGTGTAGATACTTCTAAAAAAGAAGAAGGTAAAGCCGATAAAGAAAAGGACGATGAGCCTTTTGAAAAATCACCAACTGTTGAACCTTTTGATAAGGAAAATGGTTGGTTTTTTTAATGCAAAAATTAGGAGGATAAATTAATGAAAACTAAAGAAGAACTATTAGAAACTTTAAAGCAAGCCATTAACGACAAAAACTCAGATGGTTTGTTCGAAGCGTTGAGCAATTTAATTGAGAATCAAACGGATTCAAAAGCAGAACAGATTTTACAAGAAGCATTACGTGTTGATGATTCAAACATCTTAAAAACACGCGGGGCTCGTCAGTTAACTTCTGTTGAAAAAGCATTCTATAACAAAGTTATTGATGCAATGCGTTCTGACAATTTCCGTCAGTCAATTGACAGCATCGACACTGTATTACCTGAAACAGTTATCGAAGATATTTTCTCAGAAATCGAAAATGAACATCCATTGTTATCTAAATTAGATATTCAAGTTGCATCTGCAAAAGTTAAATTATTATTTGGCGTAGCAGGTGATAACAAAGCGACATGGGGTAAATTGACAGATAAGATCGCTACAGAAATCTCTGGTTCATTCGAAGAAATGGATATTTACCAATTAAAAGTAAGTGCTTATGTTCCTATTCCTGAATCAATGTTAGATTTAGGGCCAGTTTATTTAGATAGATTTGTTCGTACATTGTTATATGATGCATTATCAAATGGTATTGAAGATGCAGCGTTGAACAACTTGGTATCTGACAAAGGTCCTATCGGTATGATGGCCGATTTATCTAAAGGTACAACAAATAGTGGTAAAACAACTTACACTGCTAAGACTGCTAAAAAAGTAGTTAATTGGACACCAAAAGGATTGGCAGATGTAATCAAAGCTATGGCAAAAGGTCGTAACGGAAAAGCTCGTAAGGTTACAGGATTATTCATGGTCGTAAGTCCTGATGATTATTATGGATTAGTTAAACCTGCAATTTGTATTCAGACACCTGCAGGTGACTGGGTAGATAAATCACCATATCCAATTGATATCATCCAATCAGTATATTGTCCAACTGGTAAAGCTATCATGGGTATTGATAAAAAATATATGATGGGTATCGGTACTGCTCAAGCAGGTAAATTAGAAACATCTGATGAGTTCGCATTCTTGGATGATAACAGAACATACAAGATTAAATTGTATGGTAATGGACAACCAAAGGATAACAACGCATTCCAAGTATTAGATATTACTGGATTGAAAGAGTTAGCATTCAAAGTTGAGTCAACTACTACAGTAGAAGGTCAAGTTAATACAAAAGCTGCTGCTTAATTTATAGAAAGGTGGAATCTAAATGGATGAATATTTATTAAACCTAATCAAAGTTGATTTAGGCTACAAGTGGTGCGATGATTCCACAAATGAAAAACTAAAACATTTAATCGCAGAGGGATTAGCTTATCTAAAGAAGTATAGTCCTTCTGCAGATTTTCAAAGTGATGAATTTGCAAGAAGTTTATTAAAGAATTACGTGCTATACGCTTTATCAAATGCAACTGATGATTTTAAAGTTAATTACAAAGATGAGATTCTTCTCTTTAGTGATTTAGGAAGGGCAAGCGATGTTAGTCAAGAAGCAGTCACAAGGTAATACAACTTTCAATGATGGAATCTTGAAATCTGTATCAATCCGAAATGGTGGTATCTTGAAAGATTTATCAAGCTACGTTCCGTTTGGTCAAAAGACAGTAGGATACAATCGCTTTTTCAGAGCGTACAACAACGATATAAAAATATCGAAAGTTGTGGTTGTTCCTTTTGAATCAGGATTACAAGATGCAGATTATGTTGAGTGTGGATTCTTTAGAGAACCTAATCAACCGAGCATTTATAAGGTAGTTCAATGCCAAGAGTTACTTGACTCAAAGCCTATGTGCCTTCAGTTATCTTTAGAAAAAGTCAAAACAAAGTTTGATGATAGGAGATTGAATGAGAGTACAAATTGAAGGATTGGCAGAGATGAAAAAAGCCTTAACAAAAAAGAAAGTTGCAGTTGAAAAGGTAGCATCGGCAGTTGCTAAAGCAGGTGAAAAAGCCGAACAAACCGCAAAGAATTTAGTACCAAAAGATAGTGGTGATTTGCGCGATAGTATTCAACATAGATTTGCAAGTGGTGGTAAGACCATATTTATTGAGGCTCTAGCCAAAAATAAAAAAGGTGTTGAATACGCTCAATACGTTGAGTTCGGAACAAAAAAACATGGTGATGCACAACCGTTTATGAGGCCTGCTCAATCATTAGGAAAGAAAGTTCTTATTGAAGAATGTAAAAAGTTGGTGGAAACAAAATGATAAGTGAATCAATTTATGAATTATTAGGACAAGAATTGGATAAAAAATATGACACATATTATTTAGATCAAGCACCTGATGATGCGAATTGTCCATATATTCAGATGTATTCAATTTATGACAATCCGAGCCAATTTAAAGACTGCGAAAATGGATATTTTAATTTAGATGTTCATGTATGGCACTATCGTTTAGATAAACGAAAAGAAGTAACAAACATTATGGACGATATTTTGCGAATTGCAAAGCAACTAAAAATCGAAGGACATTCGATTATGTGCTTATGTGATGGAAGAAGAATATTAGTCGATAATTCAACAAGCACAACGTACTTACACGGAGTAATCACTTTGAATTTTAAATACATTTAATTAAGGAGGACATAAAACATGGAAAGTGTACATGGAAGTAAAATCATTTATATGTATAGACCATTGAATGCAGAAGCTAAAAAAAGTGCAGCTTTACGTTTAGCTTTTGTAAAAGAAAATGGTAATACTGTATCAACCGATGCAGATACAACTCAGACGAAAGATGGTACATTGCGTTCACCAAGCCAACCAGAAATTGAAATCACTTCTACATCAGTATTAGCAGTTGGCGATAAAATGATTGATTTATTAAAGAAAGCTCAATTAAATAATGAGAAAGTTGAAGTATGGGAAATTAATTTAGCAGAGCCAGGGACAACTAGTGGTAAATATAAAGGAACTTATTATCAAGCATACATTACAGAGTCAGAAAAAAGCTCACCTTCGGACGACTGGGTAGAAATGTCATTAACATTCGGAATCGAAGGAAAAGGAGCAGAAGGAGATGTAACTGTTCCTACTGAAATGCTAGATGAAGCGTTGTATACATTCACTGATACAACTGCTCAAACAGAATAGTTTTCAAAAACTATAGGGAGATTTAGTTCTCCCTTTTTTATTTATGCGCATAAACAAAAAAACGAAAAGAGACAAAAAAAGGAGACTTAACTTATGAATATGCAATTAGAAATTAACGGAACAACATATGAATTTAGATTCGGTATCGGATTCATGAAAGAGATTCAATCTCGATATAAAGAAATGGCTTCAATTTCAGTAGCAATCCCAAACGGATTCAAATACGTGGTAGCTAGTATGTTAGATGGTCATATCGAAGATTTGTTTGATATTTTATATACTGCTAACAAAACAGAAAAGCCACGTATCACAGAAAAGGCCTTAATGGAATATCTAGAAGATGAATCAACTGATATTGAATCGTTGATTGAAGAAGTAAAGGCTTTTTTATTACAAGCCAATGCATCGAAGAACTTAATGAATCAGATTATGGAAGCATTGGCAGAGGTACAGACGGAAACGGAAACGAAACCAAAGACGAAAAAGAAATAGACTACATCGCAGAGATTTATGATGATGTAGCTTTTTTTTGCTTTAAAAATTTAAACTTTACCACATTTGAACAAGTGGATCGCGTGACTTTGGCCGAATATAAATTGATGCTCAAAGCTAATTTATACAGAGAAGAAGAAGCCGAATATGACAGGCACTGGAGAGCTTTTTTACAAATGGCGGTTAAATCACCAGTTGGTAAAGGAAAATCACAACATCTGCGTTATTCAACATTTGAAAAATTTTATAACAGAACGAAAGCAAAAAAAGAATTGGATAAGTCTTTTAATCCAAAAGGCGAAAGCAAAACAAAAGAAGAGTCTCGTGTTGAAAAAATTATTGAATATAAAAAAAGAAAGCGAGGCGATGAATAATGGCAAGCGGAGAAAACTATAAAGTTAATGTCACCTTGAGCGCGAATGATAAGAACTTATCTAAAACATTATCAAGTGTGACAAAACAAAGTGATTCATTCCTTAGCAAATTAAAAAGCAGTGCGGTATTCGGTGCATTTGCTAGTGTAGGTGCTAGTGCGATGCATACAGTCACAAGTGCAATTAGTGGAACTATATCAGAGCTTTCTGCATCCAATGTTGCATGGAAAACGTTTGAAGGCAATATGCAGATGTTAGGCCAGTCAAGTAGCGAAATCACCAAAACAAAGAAAGCGTTACAACAATATGCTACACAGACGATTTATTCTGCATCTGATATGTCTCAAACTTATTCACAGTTAGCTGCAGTCGGAACTAAGAACTGTTTGCAATTGGTGAAAGGATTCGGTGGTTTAGCATCGGCTGCGGAAAATCCTAAACAAGCGATGAAAACCTTGTCACAACAAGGTACGCAAATGGCTGCTAAGCCAATGGTTGCTTGGCAAGACTTCAAATTAATGTTGGAACAAACTCCTGCAGGTATTGCTGCGGTCGCTCGTGAAATGGGTATGAGTACTTCTGAATTGGTAAGTGCAGTCCAAGGTGGAACAGTAAAGACTGAAGATTTCTTTAATGCAGTAGAAAAAGCAGGTAACAGTAAAGCATTCACTAAGATGGCCACTGAATATAAATCAGTCGGTCAAGCAATGGATGGACTGCAGGAGACTTTAGCAAATAAATTGATGCCTGCATACGATAAGCTCAGTCAGATAGGAATAAAAGCGTTAAGTGCAATCATTGATGGTTTAGATGGATTTGACGCAAATATATTAACGAACGGAATTGATAAAGTAATTGATACGTTTAAAAGGTTTGGCAAAGCGTTTGAAAATACAGGTGCGATTAAAGCGTTCAAACAAGCACTAAGTGATGTTGGTGGTGCGATTAAAAATGTGATGAGTCAATTCAAAGATACAGGATTGATTGAAAAGTTTGGCCAAGCATTTGGTCAAGTTGTCAAATTTGTATCACAAGCAATTAGTGCAGTCAGTAAGTTTATCGGTAAATTAAATGGCGCTCAACTGAGTGGCATCGTTGGTTCGGTACTAGGAGTTGTAGGTGGATTTAAGGCCTTCAATTTTTTGAAGAGTTTTAATCCTTTTGGTATTTTCAAGAAAAATGCAGAAGAAGGAGTCAAAGGTGCTACAAATGCAGTTAAAGGCTCTAAAAGTAAGATGGCTACGATTATCAAATCAATTGGCCAATCAATCGGTACTGCATCAAAAGGATTAGGTCAAGGATTAAAAGCTACGTTCCAAAGTTTAGGACAAGGATTGAATGGTGCATTTAAAGGTTTAGCTCAAATACTTAAAGTTGCTAATCCAGTAAATATATTAGCCTTAGGTGGTGCGTTATTTATGGTAGCGGCCGGAATTGCTTTAATCGGCGAAAGTGGTAATGGTTTAAGTTCAATTGCAGAATCACTTGGAAAAGCATTTAGTGAAGTTATTGCAACAACGATTGATGCAGTAACTCAAGCATTGATTGCATTAGCTCCGGTATTACCTACAATTTGTGATGCATTCGCACAATTAAGTCCATTAGTTGAGGCGTTCGGTGATGCATTCGGTACAGTGATTGAATCAGTTGGCAATGCAATATCTAATATCATTAATGCAATTGGGCCAGTTATTGAAAGTGTTGTTCAAATAGTAGCCAATGCGATCGTTCAGATTGTTCAAGCAATTGCTCCATTTGCTCCTGCAATTGCAGACATGGTACAAGCTACATCTGATGCAATTCAATCAATTTGTGATGCGTTTATCGCATTGGTTCAGAACATTCAACCAATTGTGGAATCAGTCAAAGATTTGGTTCAACAGTTAGGTGATTCAATATCACAAGTATTCGAGTCTGCATCTGATGCGATTACATCGTTTGGTGATGCAGTAAGTGGTATTTTAGATTCATTAGCAGGTGTGTTTGATTCAATTGGTCAATCTGCATTGAATGCAGGTAAAGGATTCAAGGAATTAGCAAAAGGAATCCAAATCATTACTAGTTTGAATTTGCTCGATATGGCCACATCATTAGGAGCAGTCGCAACAGGTGTTGGTGCAATAGCTACTGCATCAAGTGGAATCGGTGATGCAGGCACTCAGATTATGAATCTAGCAATTGGATTAGGATTGCTGGTTGGATATACAGATAGCCTAAGCGCATTAGCAGGTGTAATGCCTAGTGTTATCGGTTCGTTTAGCGGTATTGAATCAATCAGTGGGCCTTTGACGAGTGCAAGCAGTGCAATGACTCAATTTGCATCAAGCTTAATCATAATCACAAGTGCTACATCTGTAGCTAGTTCATCATTGAATGCGCTAAGCAATGCTTTAATGCAAGTTGCAAATCAAGGCGGTCAAGCAGGTACTCAATTAGGTACTAAATTTAAGACTGGTTTGCAGAGCGGATTAACTCAATCTGTGAGTGTTGCTCGTTCAATGTCGAGAAATATTACAAGTGCTTTGAAATCGGCTTCCAGTGGTGCTTATTCGGTCGGTCAAATGATTGGTAATGGATTGGCCAATGGTATGGAAAGCACATTAGGTAGAGTTAGTGCGGTTGCTACACGACTGGCACAAGAAGCAGAAAAAGCTACTCGTGCAGCAGCTGAAGTTCATTCTCCTTCACGTATATTTATGCTAATTGGTAATTACATCGGTAAGGGATTCGCAATTGGTATTGAGCAGACTGAACGAATGGTTAGAAAAGCTACTGAATCAATCGTAAGTATTCCTAGCGCTCAAGCATTGGATGGTTTCGGATTTAGAATGGACGGAGTAAGTAATGTTAATTCAACAACTTATGATTTTAATTCAAATCAAAGCTTTACATTTAATTCAACATTGACTCTAGATGGTCGAACATTAGCAAAGGCTTCTAATAGATATACTGAAGAAGAATTAAACAAGAGTGCTAGATTCAAAGATAGATTGGTAGGTGTTGTGTAAATCATGTTATACGGATTTAGAGATACAATAGATACAAGTGGCACACTAGGTAGTAATTTACCTAGTGAAGCCATGAATTTTAATGGCAAATTTTTAGAAAATGAAATAAACGGATATAGAACATTGACAGTGAGTGGTAGAGAATTGATTGGTTCTGAATTTAAAGCTAAAGAAATTGAAGGCTTAGATGGAACAATTTGGAAAGAAAAATACTTAAAACCGCGCACGATCACAGTTAAATATCAGATAAATGCATCTAGTAATAAAGAGTTTAGAGATGCATATAACAAAATGAATTTGCTACTAAGTGGTGAACAAGTTAAGATTTATTTCAACGATGAAACAGATAAATATTTTATCGGCACTAAAACTTCAAATGATGAAGTGGACGGTGGTACAAATTATGTGATTGGTGAAATTGAGATTTATTGCTCAGACCCTAGGAAGTATTCAACCACAGAAAAAGAGTTTACTGCTACTGATGGAGTTTTGAATATCGTCAATGAAGGAACTGTACCAGTTAGTGTTGATTATGGCATCACAACAACATCTGAAACAGGATATATTGGTTTGGTATCTGAAGAAGGAATCATGCAGTACGGAAAAATCGAAGAATTGGATGGTGAGACGTACAAACAAAGTGAATGGTTAGCCTCAATTGATGATTTTTATAAATGTTCAGATGATATTGGCGGTACTGATGTAATGCATCCAAGTTATGGAACGAATGGAACACTAGCCGAGCATACTTGGTTTGATAAAAAGTTTATTGGATTAGGTTCTGCTGGAACAAAAAAAGGAAATGCAAATGGAGGATTAAGAACATTCGTGTTGCCTGCAGATTCAAGTGGAGATAAGAGTGGTGCTCAGAACTTCTATTGTTGGTTTCATTTATGCTTTTATGCCGGCCTAATGGGACAGACTGGTGAAATGTGTATCAACTTCTTGACTGAAGATGACAAATTGATTTGTGGTTGTAATTGGTACAAGACAGATGCAATCGGTAACACTGGTCATTATGAAATATGGACAAATGGTAAGGTGTTGAAAAATTGGGAATTTACAACATCACATTTACAAGCTCAGAATCCTTTTTATTACCAATGGGGAAGTTGCGATGTTTTAAAAGAAGGAGCGAACATTAGATTCTTCTTCTGGGCAAGATACTACAACTTCTACATCCCAGAGATTGAAAACATGAAGTGTGCAAAGATTCAAATTGCAGTTAAGCAATGGGATGAACGAGGTGGTAACAAGTTCATGAGTATGATAGGTTTTGATACTATTGATTTTGAAAAAATGAACGTTGAAAAATGGAAAGATATTCCTAATAGATACCCTACTGGAACAAATATCACAATTGATGGTAAATCATCTCATGTTTATGTGAATGGAATGGCTAGACTGGAAGATGAGGTGTTAGGTACTCAATACTTTAAAGCGCCTGTTGGAACGACAGAAGTTAAATGTACATGTTCAGAATGGACTAAATCTCAACCAATAGTTAAGGCGAAAATAAGGGAGGCATGGTTGTAATGGAACAAATTAGAATAGCGGTATTAAGTCCTTATAATAAGGTATTAACATTCCTTGATAATACTGTGCCTAGTGCTATGCATTACTTTGACGAGATTTTGCATACATACTTGAAAGGTTCGGTATATACATTCGAATTTACTACAATGACTGCACATGATGATGCAGCTTTTTTAGTTGAAGGTAATAAGCTAAGCTTTAAAAGAAAAGACAAAGGCTATCATTTAACAATTATGAATGTAGAAAAGGGTGGTGATACTACAAGTGTTACCGCCTATGGCCTTTGCTTGGAATTAACAAACGAGTATGTAGGCGAATATAAAGCTACTCGGCCAATGGAAATCATAGAATATATCCACTCATTCGGATTTGAGCAAGCTTTTGTTGTTGGTAAGAATGAAGTGAGAAACAAACATCTTACGCACGAATGGACAGGTACAGATACAGTACTTGCAAGATTGTATTCAATCGCAAATGTATTTGATGCAGAATTAGAGTTTGTTACAGAACTAAATGATGATTACTCGTTGAAGAATGTTGTGTTGAATATTTATCGTGCTCATTCTGATTCTGTTCAAGGTATGGGACACGACAAACGCAGTACGATCTTGAGATACCCAAACAACATTTACGGAATCACTAAAACAAGTGATATTACTGAATTGTATACTGCAATCAGGCCTACAGGAACAAACGGATTACAACTTAACTCAATCAGTGGACGAGTTATTAGAGATTCAAATGGTAATGTTCTTTATAAAGTCAACGGAAACAATATTCTAGCACCTCAAGCAAGAGATAGATTTCCTTCAACGTTGCTCACAAATCATTCAAATGATATGTACGCAGTGCAAATTTGGTCTTATGAAACTGAAAATGTAGAAACATTGTATGGTCAAGCTTTGGCACAATTGAAAAAGAATTGTGTGCCTAAAGTTACATATGATGTGGATGCATATATTGATGCAGATATTGGTGATACATTCACGATTGAAGATGCAGAGTATAGTCCAACATTGTACTTAGAGGCTCGAATCACTGAACAAGAGATTTGTTTTACTGATTCAGAAAAGTGCAAGACTATTTTTGATAACTTTGAAGAAAAACAATCACAGATTAGTTCGGCTCTTATTTCAGAAATGAACAAGATGATTGAATTGAAAAAGGTTTATGAAGGCTCAATTGTATCTTCAAATGGAGTTCTGTTTAAGAATGATTCGGATAGCACTAAATTGACCGCATTGGTAAAGAACGATGGGGTTGATATCACATCTAAGTATTCAATTATTTGGTTTAAAGATGATGTGCAATTATCAACTGATCAAACCATTACAATCAGTGCTTCAGACTTCACAGAAAAGGCCGTATACCGATTTAAAGCTATGAGTGGTGAAATACTAAAAGCAAGTGCAGAAGTCACTGTAATGCGTTTACAAGACGGTCAGAATGGAACTAGTGCTTATGTACATATTGCCTATGCAAACAGTTCAGATGGTCGTGTTGATTTTAGTTTGACAGAATCAAATCGTAAATTTATTGGTCAGTATTCTGATTCAAAACAATATGGTTCCGAGGACCCAACAAAATACCGATGGAGTGCAATTAAGGGTGAGGACGGTCAGTCGTTTGTAAGTGCCGAAGAACAGTTCTATTATTCGACTTCTCAAACCGAATTAATCGGTGGTGAGTGGTTTGTTGGTAATGTAGTTTATCAACCGGATAAATTTCTATGGAAAAGATGGAAGTGTACGTATGCTAATCCTAGTGAAATCAAGTATACGAAAGCTATTTTTGACAACACTTGGAATGAAATTGATGCAAAGATTGGTGTGATCCATACTCAAGTATCTCAAGCAAACACTCAATCAAAAGAGGCAGTCAATAAAGCAACACAAGCTCAGACGGATGCAAGTAAAGCAAATCAATTAGCTAACACTGCAAATACTCAATCAAGTGAAGCTAAGCAATTAGCACAAGATGCGAATACAAGCACTGGCAAAACTCAGAAACAGATTGATGCAATTAAAGGTGATATTACTGATTCAAAGAAACAAATTCAAGATGCAGTAGATAAGGCAAATGCCAACGCTAGTGAAATTGCTACTGTAAAAGAAACATATGCTACAAAGGTTGATTTAACTACTGAATCAAAATCTATTCATGCAGATGTTACAACTGAAATCAAAAAGAAAGTCGGTGAATTGTCGACTACTGTATCAGAAACTTATGCTTCTAAGAGTGATTTAACAACGCTTGAAGGAAGTGTTAACACTCAATTCAAACAAACTGCAGATACAATATCAACTCATGCTAGTTCTATTGAAAAGCTACAATCAGATACAACTCAGGCTCAGTTAGATATTACAGAGGCGACAAAAAAAGCAACTCAGGCTCAAACTCAAGCTAGTACTGCATTAAGTAACGCTCAGAGTGCTCAAACTCTAGCAGATGAAGCGAAGAAAAAAGCTGACAGTGCTCAAACCAATTTAGATAGTGCTAACAAAGAGTTAGCGGATGCAAAAGCGAATTTAGAGACAGTTACAGGTAGAGTTGATGCAACTGAATCAGAAATCACAAAAGCCCAAACTCGATTAACCAATGCAGAGTCTGCAGTCAAGAAAGCTCAAACTGATGCATCTACTGCTCAAAGTAATGCACAGACTGCAATCGACAATGCTAAGGCTGCACAAACAACTGCAGATACTGCTAAAGACAATGCAGAACAAGCACAGAAAGATTTGAATGCTTTAACAAATCGTGTTACCAAAACTGAAACTGCAATTAAACAAAATTCAGAAAAAATAACAATACAAGCCGAGTCTGTAACAGAGATTAAAGGAATTGCGAGCAGTGCAAACAGTAATGCATCAAGCGCATTAAATAAAGCTAATAGTTTAACTGATCGTGCTAATAGTGGTGAGTTTGATGGTCGTGGTGTTGCAAGTACAACTGTTGAGTATCAAGCTTCTACTTCTGGCACTACTGTACCTACTGGTACATGGTCCGCTACAATTCCATCTGTTGCTCAAGGTTCATATTTATGGACAAAGACTACAACTAACTATACAAGCGGTACTCCTACTGTTGGATATTCTGTAGCT
>OGUC01000227.1_pt1 | contig 39224 bp, 34 predicted proteins | sample 1573701 | NCBI WGS metagenome assembly OGUC01 (sample SAMEA2582017, study PRJEB24529) | metagenome | biome: Human gut stool | place: China | collected 2011
GACCCGCCCCAATATGAGCATAAAAGTGGGATGATAATCCCACGATATGCGAATATGGGGCGGGTGCTATGTGCCAGTGGCACATGTTTAGCACAGACCGAAGCGGAGTGTAGACGTGGGAGTGCGTAGCACGAACAATCCGTAGGTATCATAGTTGTGGGTTGACCCCATAGACATAATGTAAGAAAGAGGTAAACAGTGAAAGAAGAATTAGTTACGGTTAAGGTAGACCATCCGTTAGGAAGTACAGATGAGGATAACCCCTCGGCGGTGTATCCTATTAATGCAGGGTATGTTGTAAATGAAAGTGAACTTGGGCTTTTACAGAATGAAGGCGAACAGAGAGCTTATCTTGTAGGAGTGGATGTTGCAGTTGATGAATATACAGGTGTTCTTATTGCGGTAGCAAGAAGAAGAGATGACTCTAACACAGTGTGGATAGTTGCACCTGAGAATATATTATACAATAAGCAGCAGTTAGAAGAGATAATACATTTTAAAGAGCAGTTCTATGACAGCTTTATTGAGATGGTAGATGAGGAAATGTGGGATGCCTATGATGCCAACGAGAATAAGTTAGGCTTTGAGGTGCGAAGAAGTATGGCAAAGTCACTTCCAGAAGGTGTATATCATGTTGTAGTTATGGTCTATACCATAACTAAGGATGGAATGGTACTTACAACGCAGAGGTCACGTAATAAGACATATCCTTTAAAGTGGGAAGTTACAGGCGGTTCTATTATAAGTGGTGAAACTTCAAGAGAGGGTGCTGCAAGGGAACTGTATGAGGAAACGGGAATATCACGTAAACCAGATGAACTAATTCCTTTATATGAATGTACAGACCATAACAGGCATTGTATATATCATGGATATCTTAACCTGTGTGACAAAGAAGAGCATATCATATTGCAGCCAGGAGAAACGATGGACTATATGTATGTTCCATACAATGAATTTTTTGATTTTGTTATGTCAGAAAGATTTGTGCCTTCAGAGCAGAGAAGGTTTGTTCAGAATGAAGAGCAGATAAAGAGAGGTATAATGGCACATATTAATGTTGAGGAACAGGTAATTAATGCATAATATAAAAGGGGAAATAAATATGTCACTTAAAGAATTAGTATTAAAAAACAGGTCATATAGAAGATTTTATCAGGATAAGAAGATAAGCATAGAGGAACTTGAAGAGCTTATTGATATAGTAAGAAATGTGGCATCGGGTGCTAACCGACAGCCATTAAGATATAAGCTTGTATGTGACAATGATAATAATGAGAAAGTATTTTCTACATTAAAGTGGGCAGCAGCACTTACAGACTGGGATGGACCAGAGGAGGGCGAAAAACCTACAGGTTATATTATTATATGTAGTCCGGTGAATGTTCAGGCACCAAGAGATGAGGGAATAGCAGCGCAGACAATACTTCTTTCGGCAGCAGAAAAAGGGCTTGGAGGCTGTATGTTTGCAAGTATCAATATTCCTGAGCTTAACAGTAAGTTAGAAATTCCATCTGAACTGAGTGCAAGAATGGTTATTGCTCTTGGATATCCTAAAGAAACAGTTGTTATAGACGAAGCTTCAGAAGGCGATAATCTTAAATATCACAGAGATGCGAATAATGTTCATCATGTTCCAAAGTTAAAGCTTGAGGATGTGCTTTTATAGTAATATAAATAAAAAGAAAACCGGTTCTTATTAAGGAACCGGTTTTCTTTTTAGGCCTTTGTTACTATAGCGTTTTGTGAAACACTATTAATCTTTTGTTGTATACAGCAAAAAGATGTTGCTATTATACTATATATTTATGAATGTGTCAAAAGCAAAATTATACATTTCTGGCAAGCTGGTGATAATTCTTTATAAGCAGAGGAAGTTCAGCTATAAGCATACCTATCCAGCCGGCAAGATATGAAAGAGGAAGTGCCTCTATTCCCATTCCAAGTAAAAGAACAAGAGGAATAGCAGCAATTACACGCACACCCATATTGATAAAACTGCTAAGAAGTGTAATCTTAAGGTCGCCGATACCACGGAAGTATCCCTGTATGCCGTTAGTGGCAGCGGGAAGGATGTACATAAACGATATAAGTCTTAAGTATCTTATACCGTGTAATATAACCTCTTCATCCTTGACAAAAAGAAGCATAAGAGGTCTTGCAAGTACAAAGCATATGAAAAACAGGATAATTCCGTATATGAATTCAAGTATCATGCCGCATCTGAAGCCTTCCTTCATCCGCTTTGGATTATTGGCACCCTTATTCTGTGCCATAAGTGCTGTCATGGCATGGCCGATATTCTGTTCAGGAGTGTAGGCAAAGTCATCTATTCTGTTCACAACTGCAAATGCGGCGGCAACGGATACCCCCATAGTATTGACGATAGCCTGTATACCTATCTTTCCAAGCTGGACAGTAGCCTGCTGCATTGCAGATACCCATCCGTAGCTTATAGTCTTTTTAAGGAGTGAACGGTCAAATATGAGCCATTTCTTTCCAAGGCAGAGGACAGGCACTTTCTTTTGTATATATATTATACAGAATACACAGCACATTATTTCACTTATAACAGTGGATATGGCGCAGCCGTTGCTTCCCATCTTAAGCACTATAACAAAGAATAAGTCACCAAATATGTTGAGCACTGAACTTGCAATAAGGAAGTACAGCGGAGTCTGGCTGTCGCCGAGCGCCCTTAGTGTGCTTGAGAAGAAGTTGTACAGAAATGTAAATACAAGTCCTATAAATATAATGCGCATATATGAGGTTGTGAGCTTCATAATAGAAGCATCTACCTGTAAAATATGCAATATAGGTGTGGCAAGCAGAATACACAGCACACTTAATATAAAAGAGAATATAACACCTGACAGCATAGTTGTACTTATCTGGCGGTGAAGCTTGTCATAGTCTTTGGCACCGTACTGTGTACCCATAAGGATACTTGCTCCCATACATAATCCGTTAAGAAAAAGTATCATAAGTGTCATAACCGGATTACATATACCAACGGCGGCAAGTGCCTCCTTTCCTACAAACTGTCCAACAATAATACTATCAACGGCATTATATGTAAGCTGGAACAGATTGCCCAGAACAAGAGGAATAGTAAATCCTACGAGGAGAGGCATAATCTTTCCTTTGGTTAAGTCTTTAGTCATAATCTTTAGTTCCTTTCGATTTTTCTTTACCGTACATTATAAATACAGTTGCGAAAAAATGCAAAGAAATTTATAATATCTGATATGGCATATACTAGAAGTAAAGTACAGAAAATATATGCTGTTATAGGAGGACAGTGTGAAAAATAAATTTTTCACACGCGAGATTTGTGTCTGCGCGCACTCGACACAAACTCGTTATGCGCAAAAAACGTGCGCAGAAATGAGGAATAGTGTGAAGGTTAAAGCTGAGGATATGCAGCTATATGCTGTTACAGATACACAGTGGCTTAATGGACGTGACTTTCTTGAAGTAATAGAAAGCGTTCTTGCAAATGGAGCTACATTTTTACAGTTAAGGGAAAAAAATGCCACACATGAGGAAATAGTGGCAAAGGCGAAGGCAATAAAGCCAATAGCTAAGAAGTACGGAGTGCCTTTTGTCATAGATGATGACATATATGCAGCTAAAGAGGCAGACGTGGATGGTGTCCACATAGGGCAGAATGATGCAAGCTATGAGAAGGCAAGAGAAGTTCTTGGAGAAGGCAAGATAATAGGAATGACGGTCAAGACAAGGCAACAGGCAGAAAATGCCATAAGACTTGGCGCTGACTATGTTGGAATGGGGGCAGTGTTTCATACAAGCACTAAAAAAGATGCAAAGGATATGAGCAGGGAAACACTTTTAGAGCTTGCAGGGATGATGGAGGATATTCCGGTGGTCGCCATTGGCGGCATAAGCTATGATAACTGCGATTACTTAAAGGACACAGGTGTTGATGGAATAGCAGTTGTTTCAGCCATATTTGCAAGTGATGACTGTGCGCTTGCCACAAGAAAGCTTTTTGTAAAGACAAGGGAATTGTTTGGAAAGAAAAGAAACATAATAATGGATATGGATGGTACGCTTGCAGACTCTATGCCTTTCTGGAAAAAGAGCGCAAGAGAGTATGCGATATTACGTGGAGCAGATATTCCGGATAATTTTGATGAGATAACTGGCGTTATGGACCTTAATGATTATGCTGAGTATGTTAAAAATGTTCTTGGCATAGATACTAATCTTGAGCAGATAACAGAAGCGGCTGTCGAGATTATGAATAAACATTACGAAAAAGATATACCTGCAAAGGACGGTATGACAGAGCTTGTAACAAGAGAGTATGAGGCTGGAAGCAGACTTGTTGTGTTTACGGCTTCAGATAGAAGAAGTGTTGAAATTCTCCTTTCGCACCTTGGAATAAGTGAATGTTTCTATGATATATATACAGTATATGATGTAGGACTTAAGAAGAGTGATAAGAACAGCTATCTTAAGGTGGCAGAGCTTGCAGGAATGGATATATCACAGGTATGGGTGTATGAGGATATATTAAGAGGTGTAAAGGCAGCAAAAGAGGCTGGACTTAATGTGTGTGCAGTGTATGATGAGGACTCCGCAGGCGACTGGGAGGACATAAAAGAGCTTGCGGATAAGGCCCTTGAACTTGTGTAATGTTAATAATGGGAATTAAAAAAATAAATATGGCATTTTATGGAAATTAAAATATATTTTGACCTTAGCATAATAATAATGATTATAGGTTTGAGAGCTTTAAGGTGAGGATATAGAATATTTTAAATGCTTATTATAATAAATATATGGAGATAATATATGAAGAAAAAAGTAGTAGTAGGAATGTCAGGCGGCGTTGACTCGTCAGTCGCAGCATTTCTTTTAAAGCAACAGGGATATGATGTCATCGGTGTCACTATGCAGATATGGCAGGATGACTCAGTGGAAACAACAGAAAATGGGTGCTGTGGAATATCAGCAGTCGATGATGCAAGACGTGTTGCAGGACAGCTTGGAATACCTTATTATGTGATGAACTTTAAGAATGAGTTCAAGGAGAATGTAATAGATTATTTTGTGGAAGAATATAAGTTAGGAAGAACTCCTAATCCATGTATAGCATGCAACAGATATGTAAAGTGGGAGTCGCTTTTAAGAAGAAGCCTTGAGATAGGTGCTGACTATATAGCAACAGGACATTATGCAAGAATATGCCAGCTTGAAAATGGACGTTATGCTATCCGTAATTCTGTTACAGCTAAGAAAGACCAGACATATGCACTGTACAATCTTACGCAGCACCAGCTTGAACATACTATTATGCCTATAGGTGATTACACAAAGGAGCAGGTAAGAAAGATAGCTGAAGATAATAATCTTATGGTTGCACATAAGCCTGACAGTATGGAAATATGCTTTGTGCCTGACAATGATTATGCAGGTTATATAGAGAAGACTACGCAGTATAAGTCAGTTCCCGGCAACTTTGTTGATGTGAATGGTAATGTGATAGGAAGACACAACGGTATCATCCACTATACAGTAGGTCAGAGAAAGGGCTTAGGTCTTGCCATGGGACATCCTGTTTTCGTTGTTGCGATAAGACCGGAAACTAATGAGGTTGTGATAGGTGAGAACAGTGATGTATTTTCTAAGACATTATATGCAAAGAATGTAAACTTTATGTCAATAGAAAAGCTTGAGGGTTCTATGCGTGCAACAGGAAAGATAAGATACAGCCACGGTGGGGCAGAATGTACTGTCAGGATGATAGATGATGATACACTTGAATGTACATTTGATGAGTCACAGCGTGCCGTAACACCGGGACAGGCGCTTGTGTTATATGATGGTGAATATGTCCTTGGAGGCGGAGTTATTATCTAAAAGTGAGCAGAAATGAGGATTTATATGAACAGATTAATATATATGGATAATGCGGCAACAACTTCTGTAAAGCCGGAGGTTGTAGAGAGTATGCTGCCTTACTTTACAGAGGAATATGCTAATCCTTCAAGTATATATAACTTTGCACAGAAGACAAAAAATGCAGTTGAGGATGCAAGAGCTGTGATAGCTGATATGCTTAGTGCAGACAAGCCAAATGAAATATATTTTACGGCTGGTGGAAGTGAGTCTGATAACTGGGCACTCAAGGCGGCAGCAGAAACCTTTAAAGATAAAGGCAATCACATAATAACAACAAAGATAGAGCACCACGCCATACTTCATACATGTGAATGGCTTAGTAAACACGGATATGAGGTGACTTATCTGGATGTTGATGAACATGGACTTGTAGACACAGAGGAATTCAGGGCAGCTATCAGGGATAACACGATTATTGCAAGCGTTATGTTTGCTAATAATGAGATAGGTTCAGTTCAGCCAATAAAGGAGCTTGGGGCAATAGCACATTCAAAGGGAGTAGTATTCCATACAGATGCAGTGCAGGCATTTGCGCATATTCCAATAAATGTAGCAGATATGAATATAGATATGTTAAGCGCAAGCGGACACAAGTTTCATGGCCCTAAGGGAACGGGCTTTTTATATCTTAGCAATAAGGTAAAGATAGGCTCATTTATACATGGTGGTTCACAGGAGAGAAGCAGGAGAGCCGGAACACTTAATGTACCGGGAATAATAGGAATGGCAAAGGCGGCAGAGCTTGCTTGTAAGACTATGGATAAAGATAGTGAGCATATGGCACATATCCGTGATTATATGATAGACAGGATATCCTCTGAAATTCCATACGCCATACTTAATGGTGATAAAGAAAAAAGACTTCCGGGCAATATACATTTCAGCTTCAGATACGTGGCAGCAGAGCCGCTTCTTATAATGCTGGACCAGAAGGGAATATGTGTATCGGCAGGTTCAGCGTGTGCCTCTGGTTCTATTGACCCGTCACACGTACTTTTAGCAACAGGAGTGCCTAAGGATATTGCCAAAAGTTCAATAAGAATGACTATAGGCGAGGATATAACAAAGGAAGAAGCCGACTATGCAGTTGATGAGTTGAAGGCGGTAGTTGAAAGATTAAGAAGTATGTCACCGGAATATGCTGAATATATTGCAAGTCAGTCATAATTGAGTAAGATTGTATTTTTAATGTATTTTCATAAAAATATCTTGATATATATTTGCTGGTGGATATATAATGGACGACAGTTTTGCGGCGTGTATACACAAAATACGCAAAGAAAAGAGGATTATTATGAAATATTTAAAACAATTCTTAATCATTCTGGTTATATCGCTTATAGGAGAGCTGCTTAATAAGCTGCTGCCACTTCCGGTACCAGCAAGTATCTATGGAATGGTGATATTATTTATCGGGCTGTTGTCAGGAGTTATAAAGCTTTCATCTGTCAAAGAGGCAGGAAGTTTTCTTATAGAGATAATGCCAGTAATGTTCATACCGGCAGGTGTGGGACTTATGTCATCATGGCTTAATCTTAAGCCTATTATTATCCCTGTGTGCATTATTACTGTTGCTGCAATATTTACAGTAATGATAGTCAGCGGACATGTAACACAGTTTATTGTAAAACGTACTAAAAAGAATGATGAGTACTGATGTGTTACAGTAAGTTATGGATAAGAAAGGTAAGGAGATTACATTAAGATGAATAATTTTTTTCTTGAGTCAGCATTTGCAGGAGTATCAATAAGCCTTATAGCGTATATGGCGGGGGTATTTCTTAAAAAGAAGTTTAAAATAGGGTTGTTTAACCCATTACTTATATCAATAATAGTTACAATGGTTGTGCTTATAGTTGGTAAGGTGGACTATGAAAGCTACAATGCAGGGGCTAAGTACTTAAGCTGGCTGCTAACACCTGCAACTGTGTGTCTTGCAATTCCTTTATATGAGCAGATACAGCTTTTAAAGAGTAACTTTGCAGCGATAGTATCAGGCATAGCTGCAGGAGTTGTTACAAGTCTTTTAACGGTGCTTGTGTTGTCTGCTATTATGGGACTTACACACGAACAGTATGTTACTATGCTTCCTAAGTCAATCACAACTGCGATAGGTATGGGCGTATCTGAGGAGCTTGGAGGATATGTGACTATCACTGTGGCAGTAATCGTAGTCACAGGTGTTATTGGCAATATTCTTGCAGAATTTATATGTAAAATATTCAGAATAACAGACCCTATAGCAAAGGGTGTTGCGATAGGCACATCATCACATGCTGTCGGAACTGCAAAGGCTATTGAGATGGGTGAGATAGAGGGTGCTATGAGCAGTCTTTCAATAGCAGTAGCTGGTATACTTACAGTTGTTGGTGCAAGCGTATTTGCTAACTTTTTATAAATGTTTATTACATTTAAGCATAATGACATGAAGTAAAAGTTTAAATAAATGACTATAAATATATAGAAGGTGTGGATTATGATTATTACTATAGCAAGACAGTGCGGCTGTCAGGGTGATGAGATAGGACAGAAGTTAGCGGAAGAGTATGGACTTTCCTTTTATAATAAAGAGCATATAGTAAGGCTGGCAAAGGAAAAAGGCATATATGAGAAGTTTCCATACTTTTTTTCTGAAATTCCTGTAAATGCACTTATGCATACTATAAGTGATGATGAGGGCAATATACTTCTTTCTGAGGCAAAAAAAGCCCTGTATCCACTTATAGGTGATGAGAACTGCGTTATAATAGGAAGATGTGCGAATTATGCATTTGCTGACAGAAAGGATAAGATAAGCGTATTCTTAAGCGGTGACAGGGAAGCAAGAATAAAGCATATAGCAGAAAAGCACAACATCGCGGAAAGAAAAGCCAAGGTTGTGGTTGATGAAACAGACAGCAGAAGAAGGGAGTTTCATAAGTACACTTCTAATCAGGAGTGGGGAAATGCAGCGTACTATGACCTGTGTATAGATGAAACAAAGGCTGGGGTTGATGGTGTGATTAAGATTATTAAGGATTATATTGAAGCTGCTAATAATTCATAAATATAATACTATAAATTAGCAGATATAGAAAAACGATTTATTTTTGTGTAATTTTATGTATTTACACATTTATAGTATTATATTTGAATATTAAGTATAGATTATGACTGAATTGTATGTTATAATTAACCTTTATTACAGAATTATCTAATAATGTGGGCACAGAACTTGTTTTGCGGCTCATAGATGTAAGGGAAGGGAGATTGTATGACATTTGAGATAATCTTAGTAGCTATTGTTCTTATTTTATGTATTGCAGCAGATAAGTTTTCAGGAAAGTTCGGCATGCCAGCACTTATACTTTTTATAGGCATTGGCATGCTTTTTGGATGTGATGGAATAGCAGGGATTGAGTTTGACAATTTTAAGGCGACCGAGTACATATGTAATATAGCGCTTGGCTTTATTATGTTTTATGGCGGTTTTAATACAAAGTGGAAGACTGCGAAGCCTGTGGCGGCAAAGGCAATCTTACTGTCTACCTGTGGTGTGCTTTTAACAGCAGCATTTACGGCAGTATTCTGTTTTTATGTGTTAAAGTTTCCATTTGCAGAAAGCTTTCTTGTTGGGGCGGTCATATCGGCAACAGATGCGGCAAGTGTCTTTGCGATATTAAGGCGTAAAAAGCTTAACCTTAAGGACGGTGTTGCATCGCTTCTTGAGATTGAGAGTGGTAGTAATGACCCTGTGGCATATATGCTTACAGTTATAGGAATATCAATACTTAATGGTGATAATCTGTCCTCCGTGCCATATGCCATATTTGCACAGCTTGTATATGGAACGCTTATAGGCGTGGTGCTTGCGGTTGTGGCGATATATGTACTCACCAAGACAGATGTTATAGCCAATGGTCTTGATACCATATTTATACTGGCAGTTGTGCTGCTTGGTCTTGGATTATCGCAGTATGTGGGCGGTAATGGTTTCTTATGTATATATCTTCTGGGCATACTTCTTGGAAACAGCCGCATAAGAAACAAAGGAAACATTGTGCCTTTCTTTGACGGCGTTACAACACTTGCGCAGATAGTCATATTCTTTATGCTTGGATTATTATCATATCCGCATATGTTTCCATCAATTATACCTACATCCATAGCGATTGCGGTATTTCTTACATTTGTGGCAAGACCTGTGGCAGTATTTGCAATTCTTCTTCCGTTTAAATGTTCAATAAGGCAGTGTCTGCTTGTGTCGTGGGCAGGACTCAGAGGTGCTTCTTCCATAGTTTTCTCGATATTTGTTATGGCTGGCGGCACTGATATGTCTAAGGACCTTTTTAATATAGTCTTTATGATATCGCTTATGTCAGTTGCCATACAGGGAACGCTGCTTCCGGCAGTATCATCAAAGCTTGGCATGATAGATGAAAAGAGCGATGTAAGAAAGACCTTCAACGATTATCAGGAGGAGTCAGCGATAACGCTTATGAGAATGTTTATACCAGAAGGACATAACTGGGAAAATAAGCTTATAAGTGAAGTACATATGCCAACCGGGGCTATAGCGCTTATGATAAAAAGAGGCAGGGAGTCTATAATAACAAGGGGCAATACAAGAATACTTGGCGGAGATAATCTCATACTCAGTGTTCCAGCCTATGAAAGCTCAGATAATGACTCACTTGAGGAAGTGATTATAACATCGGATAATCCATGGTGCAACAAGACGATAAGAGAGCTTAATCTTTCGCAGGATTTAATAATTGCCCTTGTAAAACGTGGAGAAGAGAATATAATACCAGTTGGTGATACATTTATTATGGATGGGGATGTCGTGGTTATATACCGCGGCTAGTACATATGATTATGATATATCAGCCATATTATTTTGGCACTTTACATATGATTGTGGATTTATTATAATCAGTTGAATATAAAAACACATAGGAAAAAGGTGAATTGTTGTGAGAACTAAAAAACAGATACAGATGTCAGAAACATTTATAAACAGCGCTGTACTTGCGGTATCAGGCGGTTTTCAGGATGCGTATACCTACTTTACAAGGGATAAGGTATTCTCAAATGCACAGACTGGTAACGTTGTTCTTATGAGCCAGAACTTTATGACAGGTAACATAGTTGGTGGAATAAAGTATCTTTTCCCATTTCTGGCGTTTGGACTTGGCGTGTTTGTGACTGAGCAGATTAATGCAAAGTATAAGATGGCAAAAAAGATACACTGGAGGCAGTTTGTACTTCTTATAGAGATAGCTATTCTTACTATTGTAGGTTTTATGCCAGAGTCACTTAATATGGCGGCTACCGTTATGGTATCATTTTCGTGTGCTATGCAGGTGCAGGCGTTCAGGAAGGTCAACGGTTTTGCATATGCAAGTACAATGTGCATAGGCAATCTTAGAAGCGGAACAGATGCGCTTTCAGTATATGTAAGAGAAAGAAAGAGAGAACAGCTTGTAAAAGCCTTCCACTACTTTGGAATAATATTCTTCTTTGCACTCGGCGCAGGAATTGGCGGCAATCTTTCAGTAAGCTGGGGTGTGCATACGATATGGGTATCGTCAGTTATACTTTTTATAAGTATGGGGCTTATGTGGTATGAGAAGTATAGGAAATAGTGGAGATGTATTGCAGAATATTATTATGAACCAGCCTTGATGGGCTGGTTTTTTTGAGTTATAATTAAACATTTCTTGTACGTGTATACAGATTAGTGGTATTATTTAACGTATGTGTGCAGGATAAACAGACGATATGAGGAAAATACGTTATTTAGTGGGCATATCTTAACATACATACAGGATAAATACGGAGGGTATAGAAAGGTGGAGTACAGCAAAGAGCAGACAGAAGCTATTAACAGCATAGACGGGCAGGTGTGTATAATATCAGTTGCAGGTTCAGGAAAGACGGCTGTTATTGTGGCAAGGGCAGACAATATAGTAAGGCACGGTGTTAAGCCATACCGCATACTTGTGCTCACATTTTCAAAGGCGGCAGCAGCACATATGCAGGAGCGTTACATACAGATGTATGGTGACAATGGCATACGTTTCTCGACTATCCATTCGCTGTGCTATTCGGTGCTTGTGAGGGCGTATGGACTTAAGCCGGAGTCAGTGCTTTCGGATAAGGACAGATTTAAGTTTCTCACAGAGTTTCATAACCAGCTTATATATAAGAGGGTTGCTGGAGTTCCAGAGGATTTAGATGAATTCTGCCGCAAATGTGATGAATATATATCCGAAGAGGCGCGTAATGAGTATTATGAAAATACGAAGAAATATATAGATACGCATAAAAATGCTGCGTGTAATACAAGCCAGTATTTTAAGATGATATGCAGAAATGAATATGAAGTAAATGGATATAGTTGTAATAATAATAATTCTTGTATGAATTATAGCAATGCTGACAATGGTTATGATAGTAAAGGTGTGTATGATAACAAAAAGAATTCGGACAGCCCAATGTCAGTACAAAGTGCAGCATATGAGAACGGCGGCACATCCAATACATCCGCAACTTATAAATCAGATACCACATCAAGAAATAAGGCATATCTCAAGCTTGTATACGAACAGTATAAAAAGTACAAGCTGTCTAACAAAAAGCTGGACTTTGATGATATGATTATATACTGCCATAAGTGTCTTAGCAGGAACCAAAGGGAGCTTGAGTACTGGCAGGGTGTGTTTGACTATGTGTGCGTTGATGAGTTTCAGGACACAGGGCTTCTTCAGGCAGATATTATATATATGGTGGCTGATACAAAGAAAAATGTGTGTGTAGTTGGTGATGATGACCAGTCGATATATGGTTTCAGAGGTGCAAGCGGCACTGTATTTATGGACTTTATGAAGCGTTTTCCAGATGCTAAAAAGATAATACTTGGAACGAATTACAGAAGTCTTCCTTATATAATAAAGGGGGCTGACAAGGTTGTAAGCAATAACCAGGTAAGAATTAAAAAGGATATGAAAGCCTACAGGAGTGGTGATGGCAGAATTCACATAAGAGAAGCTGCAACACAGGGTAGACAGGCTGATATGGTTATATCGCTTATCAATGATTATATAAAAAATGGTGGTGAGCTTAATGATATTGCTGTGTTATACAGGGTCAAAAAAGAGGCATCGGTGCTTGTAAGCTCACTTGAAACCATTGGTATGCCATTTTTTACAAGAGATATGGTGGATGATATCCATCTTGGTATGTGTTATAAAGATATGCTTGCGTACTACAGGTTATCAAGAGGAATACCGGAGAGCGGCGACTTGCAGCGCATAATCAACCGTCCTAAGAGATATTTAAAGTCTAATCTTATAAGAGGCTGTGAGTTTGACCGTAATAAGATATATGAAGCGTGTACGAAAAATGCTTCAAGGCAGGAATGTTTAAGAATAAATGATACAGTAAATGATATGTTTCTTGACTTCAGGACACTTTCCAAGATAGATAATCCGACACAGTTTATTAACTACATTTACAGTAATATGAACTACGAGGAAAGCCTGTACGAGTATGCGGAGTATGTAGGACTTGACAGCGAGGATATGTTAAACCAGTCGGAAATGATGAAAAAAGAGTCGTTGAAGCTTGACAATATGAAAGAGTGGTACAGTTATATAGTGGATAAGGAGTACAGGCAGAGAGTTGATAAGAATAAGGGTCTGTATCTTAGTACATTTCACGGGGCGAAGGGTCTTGAGTGGAAAAAGGTTATAATAATATCTGCCAATGAGCGTATCACGCCATATGCATATATGGGGAAGGTTGATGACTACGAGGAGGAACGTAGGCTCTTTTATGTGGCTATGACAAGGGCAAAGGATGAGCTGGACATATTATATATAGAAGGAAGTGGCAACGCACGCCAGCGGTCAAGGTTTATAGAAGAGCTCATAGTGTAAAAAATAAATTTTTCACACGCGAGATTTATGTCTGCGCGCGCTTGACACAAACTTGTAATGCGCAAAAATGATGATTAGCATAAGTAAATAAAATATAAAAAATTACTAAAAATGTTGCAATATTAGTTGATATAAGCCATAATTAATCTTAATTGTTGTACAAAATTCAGATGTATGGCATAAAATATAACCAATAAAAAGGGAGTTATATCTTATGGATAAAAGAGAAAAGAAAAAAGATATTATAATATTTGGCATAGTTATGGCTATAAGTCTTTCCGTTGCGCTTAATATAGGCAATATATTTGGTGGTGTTGGAACATTTATTAAAATCGTCAATCCAATACTTTTAGGATGTATGATTGCCATTATACTTAATGTGCCGATGGAGGCGTTATCAAGGGTATTTGAGAAAATGTCGGGAAAGGTGAAGTTCTTAAAGAAGGAAAAGACACGAAATGGTATAAGTCTTGTTATATCTATAGTCGGTGTTGTGCTTATATTTGGGGTTATTATATGGATGATTATTCCGGGGCTTATAGAGTCAGTGTCAGTATTTATTAAGAATTTCGACACAAACCTGGACTCAGTAACACAGCTTCTTAATAAGTATGGTGACCATCTTTCGCTTGTGAGAGATTATGTGGATAAGATAGACTGGAACAACATATTAAAAAATGTCGGTAATATGCTTATAGCTGCTCTTAATGGCGTGTTTACAGGACTTCCACAGATAGGCTCATCACTTTTTAACCTGAGTATATCAATTATTATTGCAATATATGTGCTTATGGATAAGAAGAAGCTCTTAAGCCAGATAGACAGACTGATAGAAGCAGTATTTACTAAAAAGATATCATCAAAAGTTGAAAGATGTGTTAATCTTTTCGCAGAAACTTATGCAAGCTTCCTTACAGGACAGTGCGTTGAGTCGTGCATACTTGCAGTGCTTATGTTTGTAACACTCAGTGTATGCCGTATGCCATATGCAGGGCTTATATCCATAATGGCAGCGGTATTCCAGTTTGTTCCATACATAGGTGCACTTATGGCGTGTGTAATAGGAGCGATACTTGTGTTGTTTACCAATCCTGTACTTACAATATGGTTTGTAATTGTATTTCAGGTTGTACAGTTTGTTGAAGGACAGTTTATATATCCAAGAGTAGTTGGAAGCTCAGTAGGTCTTCCTGCGCTCTTAACACTTATGGCAGTGTTCCTTGGAGGTAAGTTCTTCGGACTTATAGGTATGATATTCTTTATTCCGCTTACTTCTGTTATATATCAGCTTGTTGGTGAGATGGTTAATAACAGGCTTAAGAAAAATACACAGGATAATGCAGTCAGCATTATAAATGATAAGGAAAATGTAAATAATGAGGCAGAGGCAGTTAAGGTTAATAAGTAACAGAAATGGGGTATAGTGTGAAAAATATATTGATTATAGCGACAGGTGGAACGATAGCCTCCACAGACTCAGGTGATGGTCTTGTACCAGCCATAGATGTCAAAAAGCTTATTTCTTATATTCCTGATATATCTGGTAGGTGTAATATTAATGGTATATCTATTATGAATATAGACAGTTCCAATATGACACCTTCAATTATGAAAAAGGTTGCTGATGCGATAGTTGATAATTATGGTGATTTTGATGGTTTTGTCGTGACACACGGGACGGATACGTTAGGATACAGTGCGGCTGCCGTGACATATATGTTAAAAGGTCTTGGCAAGCCGGTTGTATTTACTGGTTCGCAGCTTCCGATAGAACACAGTGATACAGATGCAAAAATAAATCTCTTTGATGCCGTGTGTTTTGCCTGTGAAAATGTCAGTGGCGTATATGTTGTGTTTAATGGAATAGTTATATATGGAACACACGCAAGGAAGATAAAAACAACAAGCTTTGATGCATTTGAGAGTGCTAATATTGAAGCGGCCGCAAAGGTTGTTAATGGGGTTGTTGTATATAGTGGTGAATTCAGCAAGGAAAAACATAGATATATAGAGTATAATAAGTATTCTGAAAATGATAAAAGTGATAATGATAGTAATGACACCAGATTGTATGCTGACACTGATATGTGTGAGGATATTATGGTTCTTAAGCTGTTTCCGGGAATTAAAACAGATATATTTGATTATATTAAAGAGCATTACCGGGGTGTCATAATAGAAAGCTTTGGAATAGGCGGAATTCCATGTACAGCAGGTGATGAGGAGAATGACAGTAACAGCAGTGTAGCTGAAAAGATAGGTGAGCTTACAGAGGCAGGCATTGCCGTGGTTATTACGACACAGTGTATGTATGAGGGCGTATCGCTGGATGTGTATGAAGTCGGACATATTCTTGCAAGACAGAATGTTATTGTGGCGAAGGATATGACAACGGAGGCTGTTACGATGAAGCTTATGTGGGCACTTGCTCATTATACTAAGATGACGGATGTTAAGGAATTTATGGAAGCGCTGTAGGTGTTATCTCTGCTCACGCAAGTAAAAGTACAACGATTACAAAGAATTTATGGAAACACAGTAGACGTTATCTGGGTACGGGTTTAAAAATCAGGCATATTGGAAATGTTTTTACTTTTATTATTATGTTATGTGCAGTTGCGACTTTCGTTTATACTGTCAATACCCCATAGAAAAATAACCACCCAGTCTAAAGTGAACCCCTTTAATTAGACTTATCTGTGTCAGGTGGATGGAAAAGAGGTTGTATACAAGACACCACGGGAGGCTGAAAAGGCAGGAATTGTATACATATCCCACAGAATGGAGGAGATATTTGAACTGTGCGACAGGATAACTGTGTTAAGAGATGGTGAATATGTCGGAACAAGAAATATCTGCGACATATATATAGAAGGTAAAAAATGTGTCATAAAAAGCCCGGCGCAGGCTATAGAGGCTGGAATAGGCTTTATCACTGAAGACAGAAAGACAGAAGGACTTCTGCTTGAGAAAACATATCGGAAAATATTGAGATAGCTAATCTTAATAAGGTGTCTGATAAGGGAGTTGTCAAGAAGGATAAGAGAAAGTCACTTGTAAGTAAGGCTATAGAGGAATTCAGGATAAAATGTTTCTCAGAGCAGCAGGAGTGTAATAACTTAAGTGGTGGTAATCAGCAGAAGGTTGTACTTGTCAAGTGGATATACACAGACACTAAGATACTTATACTGGATGAGCCTACAAGGGGCGTTGATATAGGAGCTAAGAAGGAAATATATAATGTGATTAATGATATGGCTTCACGAGGTGTTGCAGTTATTATGGTTTCATCAGAACTGCCAGAGGTGCTTGGAATGAGTGACAGGATTATGGTAGTAAGAGAAGGTAAGGTTATGGGAATTCTTGACGGAAAAGATGCAGACCAGACTAAGATAATGACACTGGCAACTGGCGGAACATTATAGGATATTGTATATGCAATAGCAGATTTATGAGCGTGAAACATTATAAGAGTGTATACACAGATGTAACAGAATATCACATAAGAACGGAGGTTAAGACAATGGATAAAAGTAAGAAAAATATAGGAGCCATAATCGGAGAATATGGCGCTTTTATAGCACGGGCGCTGCTGGTGATAATTATTAGCTGTGTGAGTCCTTAGTTCAGGACAGCAAGCAAGGAGTATTATGAAAGTATTAAACATAGGTTCATTAAATATTGATTATGTATACAATGTTTCGCATATAGTAAGACCGGGCGAAACGATTGCAACATCTGATATGAATATATATCCAGGAGGAAAGGGAATTAACCAGTCTGTAGCACTTGCAAAGGCAGGGGCAGAAGTATATCACTGTGGTCTTATAGGTGAGGATGGAAAGCTATTCCTTGATGAGTGTAAGAAGTACGGAGTAAACTCAGATTACATCAAAGTGGTTGGCACTAAAACAGGACATACCATAATACAGATTGATGAAAACGCACAGAACTGCATTTTATTATATGGAGGAGCTAACCAGAAGCTTACAGAAGAGTATATAGATGAGGTTATAGAGCATTTTGATAAGGGAGATGTTCTTCTTTTACAGAATGAAGTAAATAATATACCATATATTGTAGACAGAGCCTACAATAAAGGAATGATAATAGCACTTAACCCATCACCTTTTAATGAGAAGCTGGATGAAGTAGATATGAGCAAGATAAGCATATTTATCCTTAATGAGATAGAAGGTGAGGAACTCACAGGCTGCAGCAAGCCGGGTGATATAATAAGCTGTATGATAAGAGATTATTCAGGCGCAAGAGTTGTTCTTACACTTGGTGGTGACGGCGCTATATATGCGGATAAGGATAACTATGTACATCAGCCTATATTTAAGGTGGATGCTGTTGATACGACTGCGGCAGGTGATACATTTACAGGGTACTTCCTTGCAGGACTTATGGAGGGCATGAATATAAAGGATGTGTTAAGATTAAGTGCAAAGGCTGCATCGATAGCGGTTACAAGAAAGGGTGCAATACCTTCGATACCTTATAGAAAAGAAGTATAAATGTCAGAAAGCCGGTTGCATTTTAAGAGTTATACTAAATATAACTGAAAAATTACCGATATAATAATCAGATATCCACGGAGGGAATTATATATCTGGTATTTTATATACGGAAAGGAAGATAATGAATATTACTAATCAGACTTCAACATTACTTGATATGTTAAACAGCAGCAGTAGCAGCAGTAAAACAAGTAAGTCAGACTCATATGTTGATATACTTATTCAGAATAATAATCTGAGATATCAGCAGAGAATGAAGGAAGTACTTGGAACTAATGTGGGTTCTTCATCAAAGGATGCAGAGTACGAGAAGACAGCAGGCGCGGCAGCCAATCTTAACAAGGCGATAGAAGCACTTTCAGATACTTCTATATGGAACACAGACAGTAAGGATTATTCAAGTGACAGCACATATGATGCCATAGCCAACTTTGTAAGTTCTTACAACACACTTTTAAGTAAGATTGACAGTGTGGGAAGCACAATCAAGAATACTTATGGTACAAAGCTTAATGACCTTACAGATAAGAATAAGGAAGCTCTTGAAGCCATAGGAATTACTGTCGAGAGTGATGGAAAGCTTAAGATTGATTCAGATAAGCTTAAGCAGGCTGATATCAGTGAAGTTAAGAAGATATTTGGAAGTGATTCTGAGTTTATAAAAGGTGTTAAAGAACAGTCGGAGGAAGTCAATAATATTGTTTCACAGGCTTTAAGCATCCAGAAGAGCTTATCATCACTTTATAATTCTTCATCATCAAGTGTTGATGTGTCAGAACTGTTGTATGGAAGTTCTTACGACAGTATAGGATAGCTGATGAAATTGGAAATGTAAGAAACAATCCTCACACATCAGACAATAGTTAAGTAGTATAATATTAAATATAATCCTGTCATCAGATAGTTAAGGCGGTCTGGTGACAGGATTTTTTTGTTAAATTATGCGATGTAAAGGTCAAAAGTTTTATGATTATTTGTCAAGAGTGGGGAGAACTTAGAACCAGTTTTATTATGCAGGCACGAACGCCCTTTTGACCTTTATATCATTATATAGAAATATAATAATTAATGATATTGTGCGGTAAACTAATTAATAAGTTTACTTTGTTATATAATCCTTTGCAATATCCTTAAGTATATCAGCAGACTTTTTAAGTTCAGCCATTTCATCGTCACTAAGTCCGATAGGAACAACCTTCTCAACACCATTTTCACCGACTACAGAAGGAATACTAAGGACAACGTCATTAAGTCCATATTCACCAGTCATAAGGCTTGATACTGGAAGAATAGACTTTTCGTTTCGAACGATAGCCTCGCATATTCTCTTGACTGCCATAGCTATTCCATAATAAGTGGCGTGCTTTCTTTCGATAATCTCGTAAGCACTGTTTTTAACATCATCAAATATTTTCTTCATAGATGCCTCGTGGTTGAAGTGACCGCGCAGTTCGCAGAAATCGTTCACAGAAAGACCGCCTATCCTTGCGTTGCTCCATGCGGCAAGTTCACTGTCACCGTGTTCACCGATAATAAATGCGTGGACACTTCGGCTGTCAATATCAAGGTGCTCACCTAACAGATATTTAAATCGTCCTGTATCAAGAACTGTACCGGAGCCGATAACACGGTTGGCAGGATATCCTGACTCTTTAAGTGCGATAAGTGTAAGTATATCAACAGGATTAGATACAATAAGAAGAATTCCGCCAAAGTCACGTTTCTTTATTTCACCGATGATGGACTTCATAATAGCAGCATTTTTCTTGATAAGGTCAAGGCGTGTTTCGCCCGGTTTCTGGTTGGCACCGGCTGTTATAACAATAATGGCAGCATCGGTTATGTCATCATAATTGCCTGCATATATCTGCATAGGCCTTGCAAATGAAATGCCATGGCTTATATCCATAGCCTCACCCTCTGCACGGTCAGTATCAGCATCTATTAAAACCATTTCTGAGAATAATCCGCTCTGCATAAGTGCAAAAGCAGAAGAAGAACCAACAAAACCACATCCAATTACAGCAACTTTTCTACTATTTACTTTCATATTAATCCTCATTTCCGCGCACATTTTCGGTATGATAATGAACCTGTGCAGTGTGCGCCCAGACACAAGTCATAAGATTAGTCTATGAAATAACAGATGTATTATTCCGCGGTTTTTGTATACAACATATATTGTTATTTCTTTAACGAAATTATAGCACTTAATAGTTTGTATGCAAGATTTATATACAAAACATTTTTTTGTGCAAAATTACAAAAATCTTCTTTATTTTATATGTTATGTTAGATAACACTCTGTATAAGAATTTAAAGTTATAAAAAAAATCTTAAATAATGGGGTTCTGATTAATATTTTTGTTGACTTAATGGTGTAATACAGTTATTTTTATGAATAAATAAGTTGATGAAAAAGAATTTTTTACTTGGGACATGCTAAACACTGAAAACGAAATAAAATGTCAGAGTGTATATTTAAAAGGGAGTTGTGTTGAGATATGGGAATAAACCAGAAAAAGCCTCGTGATTTAATAGAAAAAATCAGGGAAAGTATAAGTGGTAACATACAATATATCAGAGTTGGTGTTGTGGCGGCAGCTATTATAATAGTATGTATTGTGATTATGGTTATTTCAGGCATAAATTATGAAAAGACTAATAATAACATATCTGCCAATAACAATAATGTAACAATAGCAGAGAGCACGTCCAATGGTGACAATACTAATAATACAGAGAGTACAGATAATAGTAATAACAATAATAATGAAGAAGTGTCAGATGGCGACCCACAGAAGCGGTATACAGAAGAGAACGGAAAAGAGGTAACTATGGCTTCGCTTCTTGGAGATAATGGAGCTTATTCTAACGGAGCAGATGTTTCAAAGCTTCAGGGCAGGATAAACTGGATGAAGGTGGCAGAAAGCGGCATAGATTATGTTATGATAAGAGTGGGATATCGTAGTGACACTGATGGAACGATATGTGAGGATAAATATGCTTCTTATAATCTTATAAGCGCTCAGGCAGTTGGCTTAAAAGTAGGTGTATATTTCTATTCAACTGCAGTTAATGAGGAAGAAGCAGAGCAGGAGGCACATTGGGTTATAAATTATGTTGCAGGATATTCAATAACATATCCGGTTGTATACAGATGTGAGGATTATACAAGTGAGTCAAGCAGAATGTATGGTATTTCTAATGATGAGAGAACGGAAAATGCACTAGCATTTATGAATACAATATCAGAAGCAGGTTATAATGCCATGCTGTATGCCCAAAAGAGTGAACTTGAAGGAAACAGCCAGTGGAATACAGATGATATAGAGGAACAGTATCCTGTGTGGGTGGCTTCATATAATGAGGGAGCATATCCTTTGGTGTCAGCTCCTGACTATGATGGTGTATGCGCTATGTGGACGTACACTAACAAGGGACATGTTGGTGGAATATATGAGGATGTGGATATGAATGTGGCATATTTCAGCTATGACAGGGAGGCAGACCCATTTGATCCGGATGACAGGTTATATGATAGTATAAATGAAGCAGAGCTTGGAATTGTTTTTAAGAGTGTTGACGAAACGGTGACAGCCAAAGAGGAAACTACGTTAAGAAGCCTCCCAGATATAAAAGGAACGATTGAGTATGTGCTGTATAACGGCGATACGGCAAGAAGAACGGCTCTAGGTGATAATGGCTGGTCAAGGCTTGAATATAATGGCGAAACTGTATATGCCATAACAAGTTACCTTACCACAGACCTTGACAGTGAGCCTTAAACATAACTCTTAAAAAGGTAATTATGTTATAGTAACAGTTATGAACACGTATGGATGGTTACAGGCAGAATATAACGGTCAGAAGTTATATGCAGTGTCACGCTGGCTTACGGGTTAAAATAATGGTATGATAGATAATCTTTTGCCATACGTGAAGAATGTTAATTATAAATATATTGCAGCAAAAAGGAGAAAGACAATGAAATTAAGAAACAAAGGTATTGTTAAAGCTATGACAATGTTTGCGGCTTTAATAATAATGGTAACAGGACTTTACGGGTGTGGCACAAGTGCTGCCAGCACATCGGATAAAGACAAGAAGACAGCTTCAGAAGGATACGATATAACAGCAGGAGCATCTGTAGATAATCCATACACATTTACAGATGACTATGGAAGAAGTGTCACAGTAACATCACATAACAGGGTGGCAGCTATGATAGGAAGCTTTGCTGATATATGGACATCTGCCGGTGGTGAAATCGTTGCCGCGGCTAATGATACATGGACAAACTTTGACTTAGGACTTCCTGAGTCGGTTGTTAATATTGGAAGCATATTAAATCCTAATACAGAGCTTCTCATAGCAGCACAGCCGGATTTTATCATAGCAAGCTGTAATACAGACTCTAACATAGCACTTATGAGTACGCTTGAAAATGCGGGGATAACGGTTGCTTACTTTGATGTATCCAACTTCTCACAGTATCTTAATATGCTTGGCCACTGCACTATGATAACAGGCAGAAGAGACCTTTATAAGACTAATGGTGAGGATGTAAAGGCACAGATAGAGGAAGTAAAGAGCAGTATGGGTGATAATCATCCAAAGGTGCTTTTTATAAGGGCAGCAGCAAGCAGTGTAAAGGCTAAAGGAAGCACTGGTTCCGTAGGTGGTGAAATGCTTGCGGACCTTGGATGTGTCAATATAGCAGACTCAGATAAGAGACTTTTAGACGATTTAAGCCTTGAGGCGATAGTGGCGGAAGATCCTGATTATATATTTGTAACGACACAGGGTAACGATACAGAAGCGGCCATGAAGAATTTTAACAAATTAGTTTCAGATAATCCAGTGTGGTCATCACTCAGGGCTGTAAAAGAGAGCAGATATTATGTACTTGATAAGAAGCTGTATAACTTAAAGCCTAATGCCAAGTGGGGTAAGGCGTATAAGCAGCTTGCAGATATATTGAATTATGGATTGACTGATTAAATACAGTATAAGGAGGATAAATATATGGGATACTTTCCATTTTTTATTGATATCAAAGGAAAAAAGGGACTTATAATAGGCGGTGGAAGAATAGCTGAACATAAGCTTAAGAAAATTCTTGCATATGAGCCGGATATAACTGTTGTTGCAACAAAGATAAGTGACAGTATCAAAAGCATTGAAGGTATTAAGCTTATTGAGAGAGAATTTGTCAATTCAGACCTTGATGGCTGTTCTTTCTGTATAGCTGCCACAGATGATAAGAAGTTTAATGCATATGTGGCTGGTGTGTGCCGTAAAAAACATATATTTATAAATGTGGTGGATGATAAAGACAACTGCCAGTTCCTTTTTCCATCAGTATATAAGGCAGGCAATCTGTCTATAGGAATATCTACACAGGGTGCAAGCCCATATGTGGCTGCTGATATAAAGAACCGCATAGTGTCAGAGCTTCCTGTTGATATAGAGCAGATACTTGATTATCTGTGTTCAATAAGAGAAAATATTAAGGAAAAGGTTGATTCCTCATCTGACAGGGCGGCTATATTTAAAGCTGCTGCAAGAAGATGTATGGTGCTTGAAAGAAAGCTTGAAGAGGATGAGCTTGATGAGATAATACGCTCGGTTACTGACAGCAGCCATGAAGAAGTCAAAAAGGGCAAGGTTATAATAGCCGGTGCCGGATGTGGTTCATATGACCTCATAACAGTAAGGGCACTTAATGCTATAAAAAGTGCGCAGGTGCTTGTATATGATGACCTGATAGATGAGAGAATTCTTGAGTATGCATTAGAGAGCTGTGAAAAGATATATGTAGGCAAGAGAAATGGAAAGCACAGTGCTCCACAGCAGGAGATTAATGAGCTTCTTTTAGCAAAGGCAGAGGAAGGAAAGATTGTAGTACGACTTAAGGGTGGTGACCCATATGTGTTTGGAAGAGGCGCAGAGGAAGTATTATATCTTAAGGAAAAAGGCATAGAAACAGAGGAAATACCGGGTATAAGCTCTGCAATAGCCATTCCTGCCATGGCTGGAATACCTGTGACACACAGAAATGTAAGTAGAAGCTTTTCTGTTATAACTGGTCATACAGCACCTGCTGACGAGTCAGATGTCACAGCATTACATAGTGATATAAAGAATTCAGCAGCTATGGACGGAACATGCGTATATCTTATGGGACTTACACATCTTAAGGAAATAGCTGATACACTTATGCAGGAGGGAAAGCCAGCGGATACACCTGCGGCAGTTATAAGTGGAGGTTTTGATGGTTCATACAGGGCGGTATATGGAACTCTTAGGGATATAGCAGAGAAGACTGCAAAGGAAGGAATAGAGTCACCTGCAGTTATTGTTACAGGCGATGTGGTTGGTTTTCAGGAAAAATTGAAATAAAATCAAAATAAAACACATAAACATATTGACTTTGTAGGGAAATAGGTATAATATAACAATACAATTTCCAAAGGTTGCCAGGCAACTAATATGAGCCTGGCAATATTTTTTAATCAATAAACATACTAACGTACTATGTATGTATGAAAACGGGATTAAACAAAAGAATAATACATATCTCTGGTTAGAATTAAAATAAAATGCTCAGGGATTGCAGAACAGGAAAGGAGATAAAGACAATGACTATAAAAAAGCTTAATAAAAGAATGACTTCAGTAAAAGCAGTTGGTATGGCTTGTATAATGTTATCTTTAACACTTCTTTCCGGATGTGGCAAGAGGGATGGTCTTACGATTACCAATGTATCTTATGACCCTACAAGAGAGTTCTACGAGGAATATAACACTGCATTTGCTGATTATTATATGAAGGAATATGGAAAGCAGATAAAAGTCATACAGTCACACGGTGGATCAGGCAGTCAGGCGCGTTCGGTAGTTGAGGGCTGTAATGCAGATGTTGTCACACTTGCACTTGAACACGACATAACACTTATACAGAATACAGGACTTATAGATGCAGGCTGGAAGGATGAGTATGACAGGGACTCAGCACCTTACACATCCACAATCGTATTTCTTGTAAGAAAAGGTAATCCACTTGGAATTAAAGACTGGGATGACCTTATAAAGGATGGTGTTGAGGTTATAACACCAGACCCTAAGAGCAGCGGTGGTGCCTGCTGGAACTTCCTTGCAGCACTCAGCTATGTCAAAGAAAAGTACACAGATGAGAGCTCACAGAAGGAATTTTTAAGAAAGCTTTATTCTAATGTTTCAGTACTTGACTCAGGAGCAAGAGGCTCGACAACAACATTTGTTGAGAATAAGAAGGGTGATGTACTTATAGCGTGGGAGAATGAGGCGATTAATTCGATGAATTCTTATCCGGGTGAATATGAGATGATTACACCAACTGTCAGCATACTAGCACAGCCTAGTGTTGCAGTTGTAGATGATAATGTAAAGGTTAATAAGTCAGAGGAGCTTGCAAGTGCATATCTTTCATACCTTTATTCAGATGAGGCACAAAGACTTGCAGCAAAGTATGGCTACAGACCTTCAGATAAGGATATTTTATCTGAGTATGGAGATGAATTTGACCTGAACGTAAGACTTACAACCATAGATGATTATGGTGGATGGGATGAGGCTTACAGAATATATTTTGATGACGGAGGCTGGTTCGATGAAATATACGACAACTGATAAGATTAATGAAGAACCTGACCTTTCAAAGGCTGGTAAAGATAAAAAAGTAAGGGTTATACCGGGCTTTCATCTTACACTTGGAATAACAGTTACTATGCTGTCGCTTATAGTGCTTATACCGCTTGCGTCAGTTATGGTTTATTCGTTAAAGCTCTCACCAATGGAGTTTATAAGTCTTGTTACTAAGAAAAATGTAGTAAATGCATTTGTGACAAGTATAGTCTGTTCGTTTATAGCAGCAGTTATTAACTGTGTGTTTGGAACGATACTTGCGTGGACATTTGTTAAATATGACTTTGCAGGAAAGAGAATACTTGACGGACTGATTGAGCTGCCTTTTGCACTTCCAACAGCAGTAGCAGGCATAACACTTTCTAAAATGTATTCAGAAACAGGAATGCTTGGAAAACCGCTTGCTTCACTTGGAATAAAGGTTTCATATACACATATCGGACTTGTTATTGCACTTATCTTCGTAGGAATTCCATTTGTTGTAAGAGCGGTAACGCCAGTACTTGAAAAGATGGACCCACAGTATGAGGAGGCAGCCTATATATTAGGTGCAAGTCCTTCAAAGACATTTTTTAAGGTAATACTTCCAGAGATAAGTCCGGCATTGCTTACAGGCTTTGGTCTGGCATTTGCAAGAGGAATAGGAGAGTACGGAAGTGTTATATATATATCCGGCAATAGTGCCAAGGAGCATACACAGGTTGTATCCTATGTTATTATGCAGAAGCTCAATTACATAGATTATTCTTCAGCTACAGCGATAGCACTTGTTATGCTTATAATATCGTTTCTTATATTACTTATTATAAATATTATACAGATGAGAGTAGCTAAGAGAACATCTTAAGTGAATACAATATATTAAATTATTAAACAGTCTTGAAAATATTAATAATTATTACATTAATTAACAGATTTAATCAGAATGGAGGGTAAGTATGAGCGAGAATGATAAGCTTGAGAAAAGAAAAAGAACAACAAGAAATATATGTGTACTTGTGACAGTAGTATTTATCACAGTAATGCTTATACTTCCATTATTCTCTATAATAGTGAGTTCACTTAAAGAGGGAATAGGCTTTTATATAAAGTCAGTAACCAGCGCTTATGTACTCAGCGCACTTAAGGTTACAGTTATTGCAACAGTTGTGGCAGTTGTCATTAATACACTGTTTGGAATTATAGCAGCGTGGGTGCTTACAAGATTTGACTTTAAAGGAAAACAGATACTTGCAACACTTATAGATATTCCTTTTTCAATATCACCTGTTATAGTCGGACTTGCATTTCTTATGACATTCGGAAGACTTGGATTTTTCTATCCGGTTATAAGATGGTTCAACGAGGTGTTTGGTACAAATGTAAGAATAGCGTTTGCAATACCGGGTGTAGTGCTTGCAACAATATTTGTAACATTTCCATATGTATCGCGTGAGATAATACCGGTGCTTAATTCACTTGGAAGAGATGAAGAGGAGGCTGCCGCGCTTATGGGCGCGAATGGTTTCACCATATTTTTTAAGATAACACTTCCCAACATCAAGTGGTCGCTTATATATGGAATAATATTATGTACATCAAGGGCACTTGGAGAGTTCGGTGCGGTCAATGCACTGTCTAAGACAAGAGGAGAAACATTTACTCTGCCGCTGGAGATAGATGCGCTGTATATGTCGGGAACAGAGTCATCGATAACAGCAGCATTTGCAGTATCGTCAATACTTGTTATAATAGCGGTTATAGTTCTTATATTAAGAAATGTTTTTGAACACAGACAAAAAAACGCTAAGAAAGGAGGAGTTAAGTAATGTATGTAGAAATGAAAAATATATTCAAACAATATGGAAGCTTCAGGGCATCTGATAACGTAAACTTCGGTATTGAGAAGGGAAAGCTTGTTGCACTGCTTGGTCCTTCCGGAAGTGGAAAGACAACTATATTAAGAATGATAGCAGGGCTTGAAACACCAAGCTTTGGAGATATCTATATAGATGGAAAGAGAGTGAATGATATTCCGGCGAGCCAGAGAGGTATTGGTTTTGTATTCCAGAATTATGCTCTGTTCCGTCATATGACAGTATATGATAATATCGCATTCGGTCTTAAGTTACAGAAGGTGCCAAAGGATGAGATAAAGAAAAGAGTTACAGAGCTTCTTGAGATAACAGGACTTGCAGGACTTGAAAAAAGATATCCTAACCAGTTATCAGGAGGACAGAGGCAGAGAGTAGCATTTGCAAGAGCTCTTGCTCCTAATCCACAGGTACTTCTCTTAGATGAACCTTTCGCTGCGATAGATGCAAAGGTAAGAACAGAGCTTCGTACATGGCTTAGAAGTATGGTTACAAAGCTTGGAATAACAAGTATATTTGTAACACACGATCAGGATGAGGCAGTTGAGGTTGCAGATGAGATAATCATAACTAATCATGGTAAGATAGAACAGATGGGAAGTCCGATAGATATATATAAGAGTCCGGCAACTCCTTTCGTAGTTGAGTTCATAGGAAAGGCATCTGAGGTTACTGATTATTCAAAGCTTAAAGGCTTTGATGAGGTTAAGGGTGCTGACAGAGCTGTTATCAGACCAGAGTTTGTCAAGATAGCAAAGTACGGAAAGCTGCAGCAGTATAACAGTGCGGCAGAAGATGGCTATGTTGAGGATATATTATTCAGAGGTAATCATCTGGATGTTACTGTTAATATAGGCTGTACAAAGATTACAGGAGAATGGTCACTTGAGAAAGAACCTCTTGCAGTAGGGGAGAAGGTTCATGTTCTTATATATAGAATATATGCTGTCGATAGTGAAAAGACATATCTGTGTGAGAATAAGGGTATGAAGTCAGATGATGTATTCTATATCTGATTATATAGAATGTATAAATGTGCGGCTGTATAACAGAGAATTGATATACGTCAGATATTAATAAAACTTATTTCAGAGTATTACATTATTTGTACAATATGGTATTGTTAAATCTTTAATGAAATAGTAGTGTATTAAAGTAATTATGTTACTTCAAGAAGGAGTGCTTATGAAGATAAATGGATTAAAGAAGCTTACAACAGATGTTCTTATAATAGGTGGTGGAACAGCAGGATGTTATGCGGCACTTACAATAAGAGAGCAGTCGGATGCTAAGATTATTATAGCAGAGAAAGCTAATATAAAAAGAAGCGGATGTCTTGCGGCTGGTGTTAATGCTATCAATGCATACATAGTTGAAGGAAGAAAGCCGGAGGATTATGTAGATTATGCCAAAAAGGATGCAGATGATATAGTAAGAGAAGACCTTCTTCTTACAATGTCTGAAAGACTTAACGAAGTCACAGCTAAGATGGAAAAGCTTGGTCTTGTCATATTAAAGGATGAGAATGGAAAGTATGTTGCAAGAGGCAACCGTAATATTAAGATTAACGGTGAGAATATCAAGCCTATCCTTGCATCGGCTGTTGAGGCACTTGAGGGTGTGTCAGTCATAAACAGACTTAATATAACAGACTATATAGTTAAGGATGGCAGAATTCTTGGCGCAGTCGGCTTTAATATAGATGACGGCTATGCTTATGAGATAAGGGCTAAAAAGGTATTATGTGCAACAGGTGGTGCGGCAGGACTTTATAAGCCTAATAATCCGGGCTTTTCAAGACATAAGATGTGGTATCCTCCATTTAATACAGGAGCCGGATATGCTATGGGTATCAATGCTGGTGCGGAGATGACTACATTTGAAATGAGATTTATAGCACTCAGGTGTAAGGATACTATAGCACCAACAGGAACTATAGCCCAGGGAGTCGGAGCAAAGCAGGTTAATTCAAAGGGTGAGGTATATGAAGATAAGTATGGTCTTACAACTTCACAGAGAGTATATGGAACTGTAAGAGAGAATATCGAGGGAAGAGGTCCATGTTACTTAAGAACAGAAGGAATAAGCAGGGAACAGGATGAATCTTTAAAGAAAGCTTATCTTAACATGGCACCAAGCCAGACACTTAAGTGGATAGAATCAGGAAAGAACCCAAGTGAGCAGAATGTTGAGATAGAAGGAACAGAACCTTATATCGTTGGTGGACATACAGCCAGTGGTTACTGGGTAGATACTAACAGAAGAACTACCATAGATGGACTGTATGCGGCAGGTGATGTTGCAGGTGGATGTCCTCAGAAGTATGTAACAGGAGCTATGGCAGAGGGTGAGATAGCTGCTATAGATATTGTTAAGGCACTTAAAGAAGAGGCAGAGCTGACAGATAGCTTTAGTTCACAGGATGCTGCTTATGGCTGTCATGATATTAAAGATGATTATAAAGCTTTAGAAAGCTTCGCTGATGAATTTGTAAATAAGAAGCTTTTAGAATACAATGCATATCTTGAAAGACAGGATGAGATTTTTTCTACAGAACAGCTTGAAGAAGCTATGCAGAAGGTTATGGATACTTATGCTGGTGGTATTGGAAGCCATTATCAGTTTAATGAAAAGCAGCTTGAGCTTGCAAAACAGAAGATAGAACAGATTATCACACTTTCAGGAAATGTGTCAGCAGCAGATTACCATGGACTTATGTTTGTGTATGAGCTTAAGGAAAGACTTACAGTCTGTCAGGTGCTTATAGAGCATTTAAAGGCAAGAAAAGAAACAAGATGGCACAGTTTTGCTGAAAATCTTGATTATCCTGATAAGTCAGATGAGTGGCTTAAGTATGTCAACACCAGAAAGAATGGTGATAACATAGAAGTTATATTCAGAAATCTTGTAGGAAGAGGTGAGACATATGAGCATAGTAATTAATAAAAGCAAATGTGTGGGATGTGGACAATGCAGTATCGTCTGTCCAGGAAGTCTTATAAAGATGGGTGAGGACAGGAAGGCATATATAAAGTATCCTAAGGACTGCTGGGGATGTTCATCATGTCTTAAGGAATGTAAGTTTGAAGCTATTGCGCTGTATCTTGGAGCAGATATGGGTGGCATGGGAAGTAAGATGAGTGTTACTACCAAAGGTGACTACCTTAACTGGAACATAGATAAAACAGATGGAAGCAGGGAAACAATCGTTATTAATAAGAAAGAATCCAATAAGTACTGATGTAAGACAGAGATTGCAACTTATATCAGATATTATAAGGGATTTTATAATAGATATTAAATAACATATATTTACAATAAAAGATTAGTTCTATTTAACTTGAAAGATTATTAACAAATAAACATATATACATACTATGAAAGTTGTTAATTATTCTAAAATAATACATAAAGAAAGGACGGATAAAACAATGGCAGAATTATCGCATCTTGACCAGCTTGAAGCTGAGGCAATATATATAATTAGAGAGGTAGCGGCGGAGTGTGAAAAGCCGGTTATGCTTTATTCTATAGGAAAGGACAGCTCAGTAATGCTTCATCTTGCTATGAAAGCATTTTACCCAGAGAAGCCACCTTTTCCATTCCTTCATGTTAATACAACATGGAAGTTCAAGGAAATGATTAAGTTCAGGGATGAAACAGCTAAGAAGTTTGGTATCGAAATGTTAGAATATATCAATGAAGATGGTGTTAAGAAGGGAATTAATCCTTTTGACTATGGTTCAGTGTATACAGATATTATGAAGACACAGGCTTTAAAGCAGGCTCTTAACAAGTATGGTTTTACAGCAGCATTTGGCGGCGGCAGAAGAGATGAGGAAAAGTCTAGAGCCAAGGAAAGAATATTCTCATTCAGAAATGAAAACCAGGCATGGGATCCTAAGAACCAGAGACCAGAGATGTGGAAGCTTTATAACTCAAGAATCAATAAGGGCGAGAGTATAAGAGTATTCCCTATATCTAACTGGACAGAAACAGATATATGGCAGTATATCAAGAGAGAAAATATTGATATCGTACCTCTTTATTATGCAGACAAGCGACCAGTTGTTGAAAGAGATGGCATGCTTATAATGGTTGATGATGACCGCTTCAAGCTAAGAGAGGATGAAAAGATAGAATACAAAAATGTACGATTTAGAACTCTTGGCTGCTATCCTTTAACAGGTGGTATAGAGTCAAATGCAACAACTCTTGATGAGATAATCGATGAAACACTCAGTGCTGTATCTTCTGAGAGAACAACAAGAGTTATCGATAACGAAGCAGCAGGAAGTATGGAAAGAAGAAAGAGAGAGGGGTATTTCTAAGATGACAGGATTATTAAAGTTTATAACATGCGGAAGCGTGGATGATGGAAAGTCTACATTAATAGGACATATATTATATGATTCAAAGCTTTTATATGCCGATCAGGAAAAGGCTTTAGAGCTTGACAGTAAAGTAGGAAGCCGTGGTGGTGCTATTGATTACTCACTTCTTCTTGACGGACTTATGGCAGAAAGAGAGCAGGGTATCACAATCGATGTTGCATACAGATATTTTACAACAGATAAGAGAAGCTTTATCGTGGCAGATACACCGGGACATGAAGAATATACAAGAAATATGGCGGTTGGTGCATCATTTGCAGACCTTGCAATCATTCTTGTAGATGCAAAGCAGGGTGTACTTGTGCAGACAAAAAGACATGCAAGAATATGCTCGCTTATGGGTATCAAGTATTTCGTATTTGCAGTTAATAAAATGGACCTTGTTGGATACTCTAAGGAAAGATTTGATGAGATTACAGCACAGATAGATGAATTATCTAAGGAATTAGGACTTGCCAGTGTAAAGATTATCCCTGTTTCAGCTACAGAGGGCGATAACATTACTAAGAAGTCAGATAACACACCTTGGTATGATGGTGAAGCACTTCTTACTTATCTTGAAAATGTTGATGTAAGTCAGAAGAAGCAGGAAGAAGGCTTCTATATGCCAGTTCAGAGAGTATGCCGTCCAGACCATACATTCAGAGGCTTCCAGGGTCAGATAGAGTCTGGTGTAGTATCTGTAGGTGATGAGATAACAACTCTTCCAAGTGGTGAAACTGCCAATGTAAAGAGTATTCTTATAGGTGATAAGGACAGCCAGAGCGCACAGGTTGGACAGCCTGCTACTATACAGCTTGATAAGGAAGTTGATGTATCAAGAGGATGTGTTCTTGCAGCAAAGACAACACTTCCAGTTATCAAGTCTTTCACAGCTACAATGCTCTGGATGGATGATGAAGAACTTACAGTTGGTAAGGATTATATTGTAAAGATAGGAACTAAGCAGGTACTTGGTGTATTAAAGAATATCCAGTACAAGATAGATGTCAATACAGGTAAGTTTATTCAGGCTAACGGACTCAGTAAGAATGAAATCGCAGTATGTGATATTGGACTTCAGGAGCCGGTTGTCATAGATGAATTCGCTAAACATAAGACACTCGGTGAGCTTATACTTATAGACAGAATAAGCAATATGACATCTGCCTGCGGTGTTGTTACTGACACAAGTGCATATGACAAGAAGGAAGTCAAGTGCGCATTTGTCAATGGTAATATCAAGGGAAATGCAGATTTATTTGAAGAATATTACTACAACCTTGAAAGCGCTACAGTATCAAAGGTAAGTCCTGCCGGAAAGAACTATACAGTAGGACAGGAAATCAGTGTAAGTGGTGACTCTTACAACTATCCTGACAGCTTTGATGTACTAGTATTCAGGGACAGAGTAGCAGTTATTGTAAGAAATAAGAAGATAGAGTCTATAGAAAAGATAGAAGATTATACATACACAGGACTTCCAGTTGTAAACAGCAGAGGTTTTGCAGTCAAAGCAGCCAATGAGAGTGAATACTCCCAGTTACGTACAGAACTTGATGCCATTAAGGAAGGCAAAGAAGCCCTCAACGATACATTCTTCAACAAGTGGACAGACTTTGGAACATACCGAAAGATAGTATTCAAGGATGAAGTCTGGGACTATGTGATCTAAATGAGCCGTGCCAGACGAAAGGATAACAAAAAGCTGTGCTAGCACAAAGCTTTTTGTTAGGCTTTAGTCTGATAGGGCGAATGCCCTACAGGGGCTGTCGCACTAAGAAATTCTTAGTGCGACAGCCCCTTTGTGGTAATAGGGTAATTAATAATTTATATTTCACATGCTACATCATATGCTGATTTAATAGCATGCTCAATATTACTTGGACGTTCTCCAGCACAATCACCAATATAGTGAAGTGGAAGAGGACAATCAGAAAGCTCTGGAAGGTTCTTTCTTGCACCAACAGCCATTACAACAAAGTCTGAAGCAATTTCTTCTGTTAATGTATTGTCGTCTATTGTTTTTTCAACAACTACAGAATCATCTTTAATTTCTGATAATTTTGCAGATGTTACTATTTGAACATTATAATGCTCTAATTCCCTCATTAGAGTAGGTAAAATAGTGTTACTTTCTTCTTTTGCAATCTGGTCCATCATTTCAATAATTGTAACCTTACATCCGCGTGAAGCCAGATATTCAGCGGTTTCAACACCTACAAGACCACCACCGATTACAGAAACATTACCGAATACGATTTCTTTCTTGGCAAGCACATCCCATGCACTTGTAACAGTTGGAAGATCTTTGCCAGGAACAGGGATTATTGCGTTGTTCGCACCTGTTGCCACAATTACTTCATCGAATGAATTATAATCCTGTGATGTGAATTCCTGACCAAGCCTGAATGTTACATCCAATTCAGGAAGTACATTTGTATAATAATTAATGCTTCTCATCATTTCTTCTTTTCTTGGAGGTACACTAGCAATAAGTAACTGACCACCAATCTGAAGTGATTTCTCAAAAATGGTTACACTATGACCTCTTAATGCAGCAACACGTGCAGCTTCAAGTCCAGCAATACCAGCACCAATAATTGCTATATTCTTTGTTGATGCTGCAGGAGTAATCTGACGAGATCCTTCGTAACCATTTTCAGCATTAAGTACACAACTTAAGAAAGCACGATTCTGAATATTATCTGTACATCCTTTATTACACATCATACATGTTCTGACATTACAGCAATGTCCATCTGCACATTTGTTTGCAAAGTCAGGGTCTGTGAGAAGAGAACGACCTAATCCAATAATATCAGCAGAACCATTTGTAATAACTGCTTCAGCAGCTTCTGGTGTAACGATACGGCCTACTACAGATACAGGAATAGATACAAGCTCTTTTATTTTTTTAGAATAAGAAACCATAAATCCGTATGGCTGTGTTCCCATGGCAGGGATTGTATCACCCATATTTCCAGTATGGTTAGCCTGTGCAACATGTAATGTGTCAACACCGCAAGCTTCTAATTCTTTAGCAAAAATGCAAGCTTCATCAAGTGGAAGACCACCTTTTCCTCTAAAACTATTTTCTCCAAGAGGAGTAACTATAGGAAGCTTGTAGTCGATAACCATGTCAGGTACAATTGTTTTTAATCTTTTTACGAGTGTTAATGCAAAACGTGTACGATTAGCCAGGTCACCGCCATATTCATCAGTTCTATGATTTAAAATAGGAGAGCAAAGAGAACCAACAAGACGGTCTCCATGTACTTCAATACAATCAACACCAGCTTCGTGTGCTAAGATAGCACAGTTTTCCATATGCTTTATTATTTCATCAAGTTCTTCTGCAGTTACTTCATTTACAAAGTGCTGCATATCATGGTGAAGTTTAGCTCTTGCTTCCTGCATTTTGCCCTGATGAAACATATCGTTTAAAGCTTTAACATTGTAGTCAGGATGGAATAACTGAATTCCAAGCTTTGCACCATTTTCATGACATGCGTCAGCAAGTTTTTTGAAGCTTTGAACCTGCTCAGGTGAATAAAGCTTTGGTGTAGGAGAGAATGTTGGAAGTGGTGCAACATCTCCAATTACTATATATCCGACACCGCCTTTTGCGAGACGCTCGTAAAAACGAAAACTTTGTTCTCCAATTGAACCATCTTTTTCCTCATATCCTGTTGTAAGTGGTGGGAACATAATACGGTTTTTAAACTCAATATTTCCAACTTTTATAGACTCTAATAATTTCATTGTTCATACTTCCTTTCAAATTGAATATACTATTTAAGTGGTGTTAAAAACTCTAACATTAATTTGTCTAATTCTGCTCTTGCAAAAGCACTGGCAAAATTGTGGTTAGCGCCTTCAATTGTTTTATAATTGCATTTTCCATTGTAAAGTGACTCATATCTATGGCATGTTGCATCATCTACCAAATCATCTGCAGTTCCTCTTATAAGGAGGACTGGTCCGTTGTATCCTTCTGCTGACGAGAATGGCTCATAATTAAATAAATCATGATTAAAAGATGTTGGGAAAGTGAGTCCTTCAATATCGGCCTTGGTGATTCCCTTAGCTTCCATGGCTTCAGCACGATCCTTACATCCAAACCACATTCCAGCACCTGGACACATAAGCATGAGAGCATAAGGATTAACAATAGGAGCGGCAGTAGCAGCTGCGTATCCTCCCATACTCTGACCAGATAAGATAATCTTATCTGGATTGGCAAAATCTTGTGTTTTAGTCCAGTTTATAATATCCTCGATATCGTGTAGGATACCTGTAAAGGTCATGTCCTCGAATTCACCATCACTTTCACCATTTCCGTATAAATCAAAACGGACACTGGCAAATCCATGTTCAGCTAATAATCTGGCTGTGTGCGTATAAATACTTTTGTAACCGCTTTTATTCCCTGTAAAGCCATGTACATTTACAATAGCAGGAAATCTTGTGCCATCTTCTGGAATGTTAACTATTCCGCGTAAGATGTGTCCATCACGGTTTGTGATTTCTACTTGTTTTGTCAATTTAAAATACCTCCGTTTCTAATTTTATTCTGCAGTAGCAGCATTTCGCTTGTCAGCTAAATCCTGTAACATTTCAGCTGTTTTCTCTTTTGTAAGAGGGTAGATAAATTTTAATACCAGAACAGCTAATAAATATCCTACAACATATAAACCTGTATATGTTTTCCAAAGACGTCCTGAGAATGCTTCATTCTGGACAGCTTCATTAACCTGGAATCCAGCAATTGCAAGTGCAAAACTACTCATACTTCCTGATACAGCATTAGCAAGTTTACGGAAGAATGTATATGCCGAATATACAATTCCTTCATTACGTTTTCCTGTCTGAAGTTCTTGATAATCAATTGCATCATTTACAAGTGCCCAAACTAATACTTGGAAACCACTTACTCCAAGATAGCAGATTCCGTTGATGATAATAAAGAGCATAGGATTTTCAAGTGGGAAGAAGAATAAAATAGCATAAACAACAACTGAGAAAGTTGCACTGTACATAATCCATTCTTTCTTTCCAAATTTTTTAGCAACAAATTTTGTGCCTACGAATGCAATAAGTGACCAGAGTACACTTAACATACCTGAAACTGCCATGATGGCAACATTTCCAAAATAATCGCGGAATAAATAAGTATTTAATCCGTTAACCATACCTGCTCCAACAATACCGATAAAGCTTGATAACATAACTCCGAGTAATGCTTTGTTTTTAGTAATATCTTTAATTACCTGGAAGTAGTTAAACTTTTCTTTTTTCTCAACAACTGGCTCTGTAATAATACGCTCTTTACACCAATGAGATGTAAACATAAGACAGATTAATCCAATAACTGCACAGATTGCTGACATAATAAGGAAATGGCTAGGTACTGGCTGGTTATCTTTATATAAGAATAATGGTCCAACAATAACGATAACTGTCATAAAAATTGTACCGCCAAGACTTCTGAAACGAGAAAGGTCAGTACGTTGGTTAACATCATCAGTCATTACACTTGAAAGACTACCAAATGGAACGTTGACACATGTGTACATAATTTCGTAAACAATATATGTAATGAACATATAAGCAATACGTGCACCATAAGCGAAATTGTTTACGTTAACAAATCCTAATATACAGAGTACTGCAGTTGGAAAAGCAAAGAATTTAATCCAAGGAATAAATTTTCCTTTTCCTTTGTTTTTGTGGCTATCAACAAGTGCACCAATTAAAGGGTCATTTATAGCATCCCAAAACTTTGTAATAAGCATAAGGATTCCTACGTGTACTGGATTAACTTTTAATACCAGTGTATAAAAAATAGCAAGATACATGGCACGGAACTGCTCAGTACAGCAACATCCCAAATCGCCAAGAGTGTAACCAATTTTGTCCTTCATGGAAAAAGGTCTTGTTTCTTTCATGATAATTTACCTCCAAACATTTATATTGTTTTAGTAGCTACAATCTTATTATATTGGGGTTATGCTGATATCCATATACAAATATTGCTTGCAAACTACGAAAAATTGATATATTGTATATTTTGACGAAATGAACAAAAAATATAATAGGAAAGTGTACAAAATAGACATATGAAAAAGCAAGGCTACAAAATGGAATATTTGAAAATATTGGATAGTACCCAGCGAAGCTTTGGGCAAAAGGAGAGCTATACAATTGTATTTATAGCTGGTGGGATAGGGTATATGCACCAGGAGGACGATAATATTGTATGTACTATGGAGGATTTGATATTTATTAAGCCAGGTAATAAAGTAAAGCTTGAATATCGTAAAAATAAGTATCCTCTTGAAGTTTATGTTCTTTATATAGGTGGAGAACTTTTAAGGAAATTGTCAGATGAAGAAACAAGACTTGATGAAGCGTTTGATTTTGTTCCGTATCAAGTTAAGATTGTTCATTCTGAGACTGAATCGGCTATGCTTATAAAGAATATATCAAAAAAGCTCTATTCGATGAATAATGAGCCGCCTAAATTTGCCCACTCATTATACGAGAAAAGCCTATTAACTATGATTCTTGTACTTGCACTTCGCTCATCTGTTCAGGATGATGTACAGATCAAGACGAAGAAGAAAAAACACGTTGTAATGGATGATATTTTTATTTATATCAGAGAACATTTGACAGAAGATATCTCGTTGGAGCGCTTGGAAAATGAATTTTATGTAAGCCGTTATCATATAGTAAGAGAGTTTAAAAAAATGACAGGTGAGACACCTCATTCATACATTGTAAAGAGCAGACTTGATTTATGCCGCCATTATATAGAGCAGGGGAAAAGTATTCGTGAGGTATATGCGCTTGGTGGATTTGGAGGGTATAATCATTTTTTTAGAGCATTTAAGAAAGAATATGGTGTTACTCCAATGCAATATTACAA
>OGUC01000241.1_pt1 | contig 37896 bp, 33 predicted proteins | sample 1573701 | NCBI WGS metagenome assembly OGUC01 (sample SAMEA2582017, study PRJEB24529) | metagenome | biome: Human gut stool | place: China | collected 2011
GGAAAAAGAAGAAAAACGAAAAGGGTGCGCCATAGACTTATGACACACCCTCTTTTTACTTTTTTACCCTTTTACTTTTTTACCTTTAAAAGCCTTCTTTTAGCCTCCGGGTGCTCAGGATAAAGGGTGAGGGCCTTGCGGTAATTCATGATGGCAGCCTCTTTCATGCCCTCTTTTTCGCACTCCTTCCCCATAATCACATACTCCGTGGCAAGGCGCTTGAGGAACTTCTGCTGCTTCTCCTTCTCTTCATCCTTCTTTCTTATTTCTTCGCGCAACCGCTCGTTCTCTGCCTGAAGCTCGTTCACCCTGTTCAGCTTTTTGCGGATGAAACGCTTGGCAAGCGGCTGCTCGATGTCATAACGACTGTGGATGGCAAGGAAGAAGTTGTCGAGAGCCGACTGCATATCGCCCCTGTCAAAGGCCTTGACGGCATCATGATACTGCTTGTCGGCCTTACTCTGGGTAAGCGCTGTGTTGATGGTGCTCTGGTCGTTGTAATGACGGGCAAACTGCTTGACATCATTGCGCACGAAAACATCACTCTGACGCAACGGCTCCTGAAGACTGATGCCCTCGAGACTGGTGCAGCGGGACAAGGCAACATACGTCTGTCCGCCCGCAAAGACACCACCCGTGAAATCAATCTTTACCTGGTTGAAGGTGAGTCCCTGACTCTTATGAACCGTTATCGCCCAAGCCAGACGGATGGGGTACTGCTCGTATCTGCCAATCTCTTCCTCCTCAATCTTTTTCTCAACCTCATTGAAATGGTATCTCATGTTGCTCCATGCCGCAGGATCCACCATCACATCCTTGCCTTCCTCGGTGCGCACATAAATCTTGGCATCCTCATCCTCATCAAAACCGATGATGGTGCCAAGCGTGCCATTCACCCACTGATGCTCGATATCATTCTTGATGAAGATAACCTGAGCCCCCGTCTTGAGGTAAAGCTCGATAGGAGTAGGGAGACTGCTCTCCGGAAACTCGCCTTGTATGTGGCCACGGAAGAGGCAAGGCTCTCCCGGAAGACGCTGGAGCTGGCTGTCGTTGATGTAATCTACCGTATCGCGGCGTGTAGAGAGGGTGATGGCAAGTTTGGAATCGCTCTCATCGAGCTGGGCTCCCACGCGCTGGTTGAGGCGCTGGAGATCCTGCATGGGCACCTGAGACGTGCGGATATGGTCGAGGATGCTGATGAAAACGGGATCGCTCTGACGGTATACCTTCTTGAGTTCGATGCTCACGAGCTTGAAGTATTCGAACACCTTGGCATCGAAGAAGAAACTGCTGCGGTAGAAGGGACTGAGCAGACGGCGATCGTCCTCTCTTACCACAGGCTCCAGCTGGAAGATATCGCCCACCAGAAGCAGCTGCTTGCCCCCGAAAGGCTCTCGCATGTTGCGGCAATATACCCGCAATATCTTGTCCAGGAAATCGATGATATCGGCACGAACCATACTGATCTCATCGATGATGATGAGCTCTACCTCGCGGATAATCTTTATCTTCTCTGAATTATACTTCAGGGTGTTGCGGATGTTGCGGACGGAATACATGCTGTCGTTGGGCAGCAGCGGGTGGAAAGGAAGCTTGAAAAAGCTGTGGAGCGTGCTTCCTCCGGCGTTGATGGCCGCAATGCCTGTTGGGGCAAGAATGATATGTTTCTTCTTGGTATTGGCGGCTATATAACGTAAAAAAGTAGATTTACCCGTCCCCGCCTTTCCGGTAAGGAAAAGCGAACGACGGGTAAACTGTATGATTTGGAGTGCATTCTGCAACTCCGCGTTGTCGAGATCAATCATTGTATTTAATTTATAGTTTATAAGTTATAGTTTATAGCATAAGCCATATTAAATCGCCTTCTTGCTAAACGGCGTAGCCGCTATAAACTATAAATTATTAACTAAATTTAAAGATCATCGAAGTTGACAGGCTGCTCCGTTGGCTTGGCCTTCTTCTTCTCTTTCTTTTCTTCTGTGGTGGCTGTACCGTTGGCAGATTCGCTTTCAGCCTTCTTGGCAGGAACTTCGCGGATGATAGGGTTGCCTTCGTCATCGAGAACGATCTCTTCCTGGAAGGCGGTACTGTCTACCTTGGTGGTATCTACCTTTGGCTTTGGTGCATAGCTTGCACAGATGTACATATCGCGGGTGATATCGCTGTCCTGTGGCTTGTCAAACTTGCCGTGATACTGCTGGAAGGCTGGGTCGCCAAAGACACTCTGGAGGAAGTAACCGCACACAGGAAGAGCGGTTCTCGAACCCTGACCCAATGCTCCGGTGCGGAAGTGGAGACAGCGGTATTCGCCTCCTACCCAGGCACCAACTACGAGCTTAGGGCTCACACACATGAACCAGGCATCGGAGTGGTTATTGGTGGTACCAGTCTTGCCACCGAACTCGGTATCACGGTAGTTGCCTACATAGCCCCAGAGACTCTGGGATGTACCTCCCGGCTCCTTCATACCGCCCTGTAAGAGCTGCTGCATGAGGAAGGCACTCTTGTAAGGTATCACCTGCTCGGAATCGGTAGGGCCCTCGTAAACCACTTTACCGTCGTGGTCTACAATCTTGGTAACCAATACCGGGTCGTGGTGCTTGCCATTGTTAGCAATGGTGCTGTAGGCGCATGCCATCTCCAAAAGGTTGACATCGCTGGAACCGAGGGCGAGAGAAGGGGTGTCATCCAGCGGACTGTTGATACCCATCTTCTTGGCTGTCTCGATGATGCGCTTGATGCCCATCTCCTGTCCTAATCTTACAGCCACAGAGTTGATACTCTTGGCAAAGGCACTCTTCAATGGGATGCTGTCGCCCGAGAACGAACCATTGGCATTGGATGGACGCCAAATGGTCATTTCGTGCTTCTTCTTATCGTATACCTCCATAGAGATATATTCGTCGCGACGCTTGTCACAAGGGGTTAAACCCTGATTCATCGCCTCGGTATAAACAAAGAGCTTGAAGGTAGAACCAGGCTGGCGCTCGGCTGTTACCTTGTCATACTTCCAGTGGTCGAAGTCGATATCGCCCACCCATGCCTTTACTGCTCCAGTCTGTGGCTCCATGGCTACAAAGGCGCAGTGCATGAAGGTGGTCATATACTTGATGGAGTCTTCTGATGTCATGTTCATCGTGATGCTGCCCTTGTCATAATCGAATACCTTAACCGGGTGAACCCACTCCTTATAGTAATAGTTTACTGAGTCGGGATTGTTAGGGAAGCGGGCTATCAATGCCTTGTAGAATGGCTGGCGCTCGGCGATGCCCTGGATGAAGTTTGGTATCACGTTGTGGTTCTCATCCTGCCAAGGATCCTGACCCATCCAGTTGCCTTTGCCTGCCTGGGTACGGCGGATGCTCCAGTGGTTGTTGAAGTTCTGCTGTACCTGTTTCATCTGCTTGCGGGCTGCATCTTCTGCATACTTCTGCATGCGGGTATCGATGGTGGTATAAATCTTCAAACCGCTGGTATAGAGGTCGTAACCTTCGTCTTTACACCAGTCTTTCAGGTAGTTGGCTACTGCCTCACGGAAGTATTTAGCCTGTCCGTCGTAGTTTTCTTCTACCTTGAAATCGAGCTTGATAGGCTCATCTTTCAGTTCATTGTATCTGTCTTTTGAGAGATCGCCATGTGTCACCATATTATATAATACTGTGTTGCGGCGTGCAAGACTGTTCTCCGGGTTGGTGCGTGGGTTGTAGTAGGTGGTAGCCTTGAGCATGCCTACGAGCACGGCAGCCTGACCGGTGGTCAACTCCTTAGGGGTGGTGTTGAAGTAGGTCTTCGCAGCGGTTTTGATACCATAGGAATTGCTACCGAAATCTACCGTATTAGCATACATGGTGATGATTTCCTTCTTGCTGAACACCGTTTCGAGTTTAACCGCGATGATCCATTCCTTGCTCTTGATGATGAGCAGGCGGAGTACAGGAATCTTGCCCAGCAAACCGGTAGAATATTGCGAACGTACACGGAACATGTTCTTCGCCAGCTGCTGTGTGATGGTAGAAGCACCGCGCCCGTTATGATGGAGGAGTGCATCCTTGGCAGCAGCAAACACACCGATAGGATCGATACCGATGTGCTTGTAGAATCGTTCATCCTCGGTATCTACCAGTGCCTTGAAGAAATCAGGTGTTACCTCATCATATTCTACCGGAGTACGATTTTCGTTGAAATACTTGCCGATGAGCTTTCCATCAGCCGAATAGATTTCAGAGGCCTCTGAGGTCTGTGGGTCCAGGATGCCTGAGAAATAGCCAGGTGACTTGCCGAAGAGCCATAAGAAGTTGATATCTACTGCGCCCAGATACAAGATGAAGGCGACTATACAACTTGCCAAGGCAACGAGGGTCTTGGTATACCACGCTCTGCCCTGATACAATCCTTTGTACCAGGTACAGAATGCGCGAAACTTTTGCCATAACCAGGCAAAGAGAGACTTAATTTTATTCATATATGATGATATAATGATTTCGTTGTTTTACTCTTCGTTCTTCACTTCCTCTACATCCACATAAATCTCCTTTGAATTCTGTTTCTGCTGCTGGTTCTTCAGCCAGATTCTCTTGTTGTTGGAGACTTTAAAGGCGTTGAGAAGTTCTACTACTCCATAGATGAGCATACCCCAACCGATGATGAAAAGAGGAGCAGAGGCGATGGCTGAAGGCTTGATGATGGCGAGCAGCCCCAGCAGAAGAAGGGCTGAAGGGAAGAGCCAGAAGAGAATGCCTACGCGTCCCATCTTAGCTGCTGAAGCCAGGTTGGCAAACTGGGTCAGAGCACCCAGAATCAGAATGAATGCCAGGATGAACATCAGCCAGGCGATAAACACCTGAGGCATCAGGGCAAGCAGCAATCCCAGGATAAGACTGCCTACACTCACAAGCGGGAATTTAGGTATCATACCCATGATAGGCTTACCATTGGAATCAGACAGAATCTGGCCCTGCATCTTCTCTGCATTGCGCTTGGCTGCCCAATAACTGGCAAGGGAGATGACACCTGAAAGGAAAAACAAAACACCGATGGCGATGGTTATCCAGGTGACGGTCTGCTCACGATATTGGATGAGCAGGACTCCTACGATGATGGCGCATACTGCGCGGAATATTGAACTGTGTATTACCTTCATACTAAAACTGATTTTGTTATTTCGGGGCAAAGTTACGAAAGAAATCCGAAACTAGCAAGAAGTTTTTTATATAAACTTAAATTATTGCTATATTTAACGCTAATTATTGCTATATTTAACGCAAATTATTTGTTGGTCTCGATAGAAAGCCGTAATTTTGTAAGCAAAATCAGAATCATGATGTCTTGGAAAGAGACTTAGTGAAAGTAAAAACTATGTCTGGAGTATAGACTTAGGAAAAGTAAAAACTCATTTTTGATATAGACGGAAAAAGTAAAGACAATGACAAAATTATATTTGGTGCGCCATGGTGAAACGGTGGATAACAAGGCGCAAATTATGCAGGGACAAACACCGGGAAAGCTCAATATGAAAGGTATTGAGCAGGCTGAGGAAGTGGCCAGGAAAATGGCGGACACACCTATCGATGTTTTCGTATCGAGCGATCTCTATCGCAGTATACAGACCTGTGAAATTATCGCCGGCTCGCATCCCGTTGTCACCACTCCCTTGCTCAGAGAGCGCGATTGGGGCGATTTTACGGGTAAATTCATCCCTGACCTGCCGAAGGACCCAAAGGATTGGCCGGACAACATAGAGACGCTGGAAAAGATGAAATCAAGAGCCCAGAATTTCCTTACCTGGCTCAAGGTTACTTATCCTGACCAGACCGTTCTTGCTGTGGGGCATGGCATCATCAACAAGGCTATCCAGAGTGTTTATTATAAACGTCCGATGAACCAGATAGAAAAAATGGCGAATGCTGAGGTCAGAGTCCTTATTCTTTAAGTGAAGAGTGAAGAATTCAATTGCTTCGCTAATCATAAAGTTCAAAGTATCAAAAGTTCTAAGTATAATTCAAAGTATCAAAGAATATGAATAAAATTGCTCTTATTACAGGCGCAACAAGCGGTATTGGTGAAGGTTGTGCACGTCGTTTTGCCCGTGGCGGCTATAACCTGATTCTTACAGGTAGAAACACGGGAAAGTTGGAAATCCTGAAGAAAGAACTCGAGGCTGAGGGCGTTGAGGTGCTTGCCTTGGCTTTCGATGTGCGTAACCGTGAAGCTGCCAAGAAAGCGGTGGATTACATCCCTGAGGAGTGGCGCAATGTGGATGTGCTTATCAATAATGCGGGACTCGCACGTGGATTGGAACCTGAATATGAGGGCGATTTTGAAGATTGGGACCAGATGATTGATACCAATATTAAGGGCCTCTTAACCATGACTCGTCTGATAGTACCTGGTATGGTGGAGCGTAATCATGGTCATGTAATCAATATAGGTAGTGTGGCGGGTGATGCTGCTTATGCTGGAGGTAATGTATATTGTGCTACCAAAGCGGCTGTAAAGGCTATTACAGACGGCTTGCGTATTGATGTGGCACATACGAAAGTGCGTGTTACTAATGTGAAACCGGGTTTGGTTGAAACAAACTTCTCTAACATCCGTTTCCATGGTGACCAGAATCGCGCAGACAACGTTTACCGCGGCATAGAGCCTCTGAACGGTGATGACGTGGCTGATGTAGCCTTCTATGCTGCAAGTGCCCCGGAACACGTGCAAATAGCTGAGGTGCTGGTTCTTGCTACGCATCAGGCTAACGGAACCGTGATACACAGAAGCTAGTTAATAGTTTACAGTTAATAGTTAATAGTTTATAGAGGCTGCGCCGTTGAGCAAGATAGCCAAAGCGGTTTATGCTATAAACTGTAAACTATTAATTATTAACTATTAATGATGTGGCAAAGCTGATTGATATCTGATTCGAATGTATCTCGATTAATCGCCTTTGCCCGCATTCCAGACTTGTAGTTATAGATGGTCTGGGTGGAGTAATGCAGCAGGGTGGCAATCTCCTGGCTGTCGGTTACACCCAGTCGCATCAGGGCAAAGATGCGAATCTCAGTAGTCAGGTCGTGCGTAGTAGGAACTTCCATTTGACATTCTGGCAGCAGAAGCTTGTTCAATTCTGTAACGAAACCCGGATACAACTCCATGAATGCCTTATCGAACCGGTTGTAGAACATCTGTGATTCCTCTTCTTCCAATTTATGGGTGTTGAGACTCTTCAGCAAATCGGCGGTCTGGTTTGCCTTGATCTTACGGCTTACCAGTTTGCGGTAATCTGATAACTTGCTGATATAAGCCGCACTGATGTCCATAAAGAGGCGCATGTAGGTCTCTCGCTTGATATTGGTCTCTACCAGCTGCTGGTTCAGTTCGGTGAGCTGTGCATTCATCTCTTTCTGCTTCTCGTTCTGTTCTTCAATCTCAGCCTTGTTTTTCTTCAGCTTGTTCTTCTGTCGGTTGTTGACTAAGGAGAGGATGAGGATGATGACCAGCGCTATGCTTACACCAATGAACCCCCAAAGAAAGCGGGTACGAGAGCGCTCGGCAGCCTGCTGGTTGGCTGAAGCGATGACTGGAAGGATGTTGGAAATCTCCATCATGCGCAGTTGGTTGTTGAAGAATTGTGCATCTTCCATCGTGTGCTGGATATATTTGGCAGCTCTCTTACTGTTGCTCGCATCCTTTTTAAAGATGTAGTAGGCTAGCTTTTGAAGCGCAACAGTTTCTTTGAGTTGGCACAATCCATCGCTCACGGATGCCTCTACGAGATATTCCTCGTAAAGGTCGAATTTGCCGGTATTTTTGTAATATCTGGCTATACCATAAGCCGACATGGCATGTATGCGGGATTTGGCTGGCGACATCTTCAGTGCCTTCAGATAATAGTTGAGCGATTCCTTGCTGATAGGGTTGTGGAGATAGGCGTATTCGCCCATGAGATACTGATAGAAGACGTTATGCTTATTGTTTTCGTTGAAACTCTGTATCAGAAGGGTCATATAATGTTTCTTCTGGGCACGGAATTCTTCGGCATAATCTGAGTTCTTGGCGTATGATTCCCAATAGTTGTAGAGCCAGGCGTATGTGAAGTAATAGTATTGCTTCAGCTGGTATGGCATCTCATCAGGATTGAGCGATTGGAGTAAGCTTTCTGCTTTGCCATAAAATCCCCTCACCGAGAGTATGGACGCCCGGTTTATCTGGTTACGTAATATATAATAGGTGTTATGACATTTTTCTGCCAATTCAAGCCCCTGTTTCATATATGCGTATGCTGAGTCGTAGCGATAAGCACTATAGGCATGATATATGCTGTCAAGAAACAGTAGTCGGGTTTGGTCGTCTTCAGCTTCATAAGCTTGCCGCTTCAGATGTTTCAATTCCTTTTCCTTGATTCCCTGATAATATTGGTCGTTTTCAATCATCTTGTCAATACAATCCAATAAAGTCTTCTCGTCCGTTTTGCCTTGAGCAGCCAATGGCATAGTAAGCAAAAGAAGTAAATATATAAGTAGTTTCATCTTTAATGCTTCTTTATAATTATAACAAAATCGTCTTTTAAATGTTATTTTCGTCCTTTTGTCCGTTTTGTGGTGCAAAGATACAAATTTCCTTTCATATAATGCCATTTACTTTAGATAAAAATAGTTAATATATTAAAGCGTCTGATTCTTAATGAGTTATCTGTTTCTTTGGTAGACTGATTTTTTACCAAAATGCTACTTAGGTATACAACTTTGAAAAAAATGATATAACTTTGCAAACGAAATCAGAAAACAGTAGTTTTTATGGTTTAATTACCACTTCAAGTCTTCTAAAAGTATTTAATGATAAAGAAAATTCCTTTTGTTGATTTAGTATGTTGATTTAAATAGGAAAACAGGTTTAGTTTATATTAGGGAAAAAAGGATTGGTAATAGACTAGGCTACTTGATGATTCAAGTTTGCCCTTAAAGGCAAAGCTTATCTATTATGTTTTAGGGAAAACCGCCATGCTTTTGTGAAAAAGTGTGGCGGTCTTTGTTTAATATATGTTAGTTTCTTCTCTTTTCTTTTCTTTTTTTTGGTCAACTCAATTTTTTTTTTTACCTTTGCCACATATTTTATATATATATAGGTAGTAGTAAATAGATTTCGAGAGAAAAAATCAGTTTTCTTCATGTGTAGAGGGAAATGGTAAGTAGACTTTAAAATATTATATTGAATAAAATATTAAAACAATGAATATATTAGTAACAGGCGCTAATGGTCAATTGGGACATGAAATGCAAATCTGTGCCCCAAAAAGCAATCACAAGTTTGTCTTCACCGATGTGGCTGAAGGCTATGAAAAACTGGATATCACCAATCTTGACGCTATCCGAGAAAAGGTGAGGGAGAATGATATTCAGGTAATTGTTAACTGCGCTGCTTATACCAACGTAGATAAGGCTGAAACAGATTACGATCTGGCTAATCTGCTCAACAATACTGCTGCGGGAAATTTGGCACAGGCTATGAAGGAGGTAGATGGTACTTTGATTCATGTATCTACCGACTATGTTTTTCAGGGCGACAAGAATATACCTTGCCGTGAAGATTGGGAAACGAATCCTTTGGGGGTATATGGTAAAACGAAACTTGCAGGCGAAAAGAGTATTGAAGCTACAGGATGCAAGCATATCATCATCCGTACAGCATGGCTCTACTCGCAGTGGGGTAAGAACTTCGTGAAGACCATGCAGAGTCTCACGGCAAGCCACGACACCCTGAAGGTGGTCTTCGACCAAGTGGGTACTCCAACTTATGCTGGCGACCTGGCTGCTGTCATCTCACATATCATCGAAACTGACCAGTTGGATAAGACGGGCATCTACCACTTCTCTAATGAGGGTGTCTGCTCTTGGTTTGATTTCGCTAAGATTATCTGCGAACTGAGCGGAAATACTTGCGATATACAGCCTTGCTACAGCGAGGAGTTCCCAAGCCCAGTGAAGCGTCCTCACTTCTCTGTACTTGACAAGAGTAAGCTGAAGCAGACTTTCGGATTTAAGGTGCCATACTGGACTGACAGTTTGAAGAAGTGCATCGCTGAACTGGCGGCAGCAAAATAATTATTAATTATAAATTATTAATTGAAATGAAGAATATCATTATCACGGGCGGTGCTGGTTTCATCGGCTCACACGTAGTAAGACTTTTCGTGAACAAATATCCTGAGTATCACATCATCAACCTCGACAAGTTGACATACGCAGGCAACCTGGCTAACCTCAAGGACATCGAGGACAAGCCTAACTATACTTTCGTAAAGGGCGATATCTGCGATTTCGACCTGATGTTGAAGCTGATGCAGGACTATCAGGTGGATGGCATCATCCATCTCGCTGCCGAGAGCCATGTAGATAGAAGTATCAAGGATCCATTCACTTTCGCTCAGACCAACGTGATGGGTACCCTGTCTCTGCTCCAGGCGGCAAAGATTTACTGGGAAAGTCTTCCTGAGGGATACGAGGGTAAGCGCTTCTACCACATCTCTACCGATGAGGTTTACGGTGCCTTGCAGATGACTCATCCTGAGGGCATCCCTGCACCATTCACTACCAAGGCATCCAGCGATAAGAACCACGAGGCTTACGGCGAGGAATTCTTCTTGGAGACAACCAAGTACAATCCTCACTCTCCATATTCTGCATCCAAGGCAAGCTCAGACCACTTCGTTCGTGCTTTTCACGATACATACGGTATGCCTACCATCGTGACCAACTGCTCCAACAACTACGGTCCATACCAGTTCCCTGAGAAGTTGATTCCGCTGTTCATCAACAATATCCGTCATCGTAAGCCATTGCCAGTATATGGTAAGGGTGAGAACGTGCGCGACTGGTTGTATGTAGTAGATCATGCCCGTGCCATCGATATGATTTTCCACAAGGGTAAGATTGCCGAGACCTATAACATTGGTGGTTTCAACGAGTGGAAGAATATCGATATCATCAAGGTGGTTATCAAGACTGTGGATAGATTGCTCGGCAGAAAGGAAGGCGAGGATATGGATCTCATCACTTATGTAACAGACAGAAAGGGTCACGATATGCGTTATGCTATTGACTCTAGAAAGTTGCAGAAGGAACTCGGCTGGGAGCCATCTCTCCAGTTTGAGGAGGGTATCGAGGAGACCGTAAAATGGTATCTCGATAACCAGGAATGGATGGATAATGTAACATCGGGTGATTACCAGAAGTATTACGATAATATGTATTCAAACCGATAATAGCTTTTGGAGTAATCGGAACATGTTTTTATTGTAACCGGTGCAAGAGATTTTGTTTTGTATATTGAATCAGGAGTCCTGTATTTGTTTATAACAGCAAATGCAGGACTTTTTTGTTTTATGGCAATTAAAATGCAGTAAATATATTATTATTTCTTAATTTTTTATGCTTTATGTCGAAGAAAACTGAAAACTAGAAAATATTTTTCTATCTTTGCAGCCTTAATGATATATAAAAGAAACGGATATGAAGAAAAAAATAATATCAGGCATCGTTATGGCGGTTGCTACCTTGTCGTGCCTTCCCGTTAAGGGACAGGAAAAGGTGGTTCCTTTTAAATATGGTAATATGGACCACTGGGTAATCAGGAATATCAAAGAATCAGGCATTATCGGAGGAAATCAGAAAAAAGTTTATGCCGTTGGACCTAATATGACTATCAATGGTAATATTCCTTATAGCAATAAGGGTGGTTCGCCTTGGGGTTCCTCTAATGTCCTGGCACATGTATCGGGCATCTATAAGACGAATAACTCTGTGTTTCGTGATAAACATGGTAGTGGATATTGTGCCAAACTGGTAACCCATATAGAGAAAGTAAAAGTGCTGGGACTCATCAATATCAAGGTTTTGGCTGCCGGTTCTCTCTTTCTGGGTGATGTTCGTGAACCGATAACAAGTACCAAGGATGGTCCTAAAGCCATAAACTGGGGTATACCATTCACCGCACGTCCTAAGGCTTTGCGCTTTGATTATAAGACTTCTTTTCCTAATGCAGCCAATCGTATCAAGCAGAATGGATTTAGCGGAGCCTCTACGGTTGCAGGTCGAGATCATGCTATAGCTGTGCTCTATCTGCAGAAACGGCATGAAGATGCTAAGGGAAATATAACAGCTAAACGTGTGGGTACGATGGTAGTCAGATTCGGAAAGAGTACCGATAGATGGGTGGAAGATGCTACCTATACAATCCATTATGGCGATATCCGCCACATGGCAGGTTATCAGGCTGCTACTATGGGACTGCGATCCACTGACTATGCCCGTAACAGCAAGGGTAAGAGTGTGCCGGTAAAAGAAGTAGGATGGGCGAGTGCTAACGAAAAACCTACTCATCTGATTCTTCAGTTCTCCTCATCCGATGGTGGAGCCTATATCGGAACTCCAGGCAATACCTTGTGGATTGATAATGTAGCATTAGTGTATTAAAATAATAAAATCAACAAAATGAAGCATATTCTGACAATACTTATTATGATGTTGGCATTGGGCAGCTATGCCTCTGAGCTTTCTGTAACCGATAGTATCTCATCTGCAGAGAAGGTGGATACGATGGCTTTACGTGCCGGGAAATCATGGGTGAACCGGATTCTTGACTACTTTAATGATTCCAACAAAAACAAGAAGCATAAGCGTTTCGATTTTAGTGTGATAGGTGGTCCTCATTATGCCTCTGATACCAAGTTTGGATTGGGATTGGTGGCAGCAGGACTATACCGTACTGATCCGAATGACAGTATTCTTCCTCCTTCTAATGTCTCGCTTTATGGTGATGTCAGTTCTGTAGGTTTCTATATGTTGGGTGTCCGTGGTAACCATATTGCTCCTAAAGGAAGATATCGCATCGATTATCACCTTTATTTCTATTCTTTTCCCGCTGATTTTTGGGGAATAGGCTATGAGATGGGCGATAACGATGCCAATAAGAGTGACATGAAGCGTTGGCAGGCTCAGGCTGAAGTTAGCTTCCTGTTTCGTGTAGCAGATAATTTCTATATCGGACCGATGGCGAGTTATGACTATGTAATAGGTAAACATATTGAGCGTCCGGAATTACTGCAAGGCATGGATCAGCATACTTGGAATGTAGGAGCTGGCGTTTCTCTGGTATATGATAACAGAGATAATCTTACGAATCCACATCGTGGTATCTGTTTGAATATCAATCAGATGTTCAGACCTGGATTTATGGGAAATGATTATGCTTTCAGTACGACGGCATTTCGTTTTGATGCCTATCAGCAACTGGGTAAGGGAACGGTTCTTGCCGAGGACATTGGGGCTAACCTCAACTTTGGCAATCCTTCGTGGGGAATGATGGCTGAATTGGGTGGTACTCATTCCATGCGTGGCTATTATGAAGGCCGTTATCGCGATAAGCATTCTCTGGAAGCTACGGTTGAGTTGCGCCAACATGTATGGAAGCGTAATGGCATCGTAGTGTGGGTTGGAGCAGGAACCATCTTCCCGAAATTCTCGGCATTGCGCTCTAAACAGATTTTGCCGAATGCCGGTGTAGGTTATCGCTGGGAATTTAAGAAGAATGTGAATGTACGTCTGGATTATGGATTCGGTAAGTCGGGGCAGTCTGGTTTTCTCTTCAATATCAATGAAGCGTTTTAGTAATAATGCTCTTTATGTAGTTTGATAATGCTCTTTAAAGTGTTAATGAAAAAGTAGAATGAACAGTTTTACGGATATATATAATAAGGTATCATCGGGAGCATTCCTTTACGGGTATGCTGTGGGAGCATTGTTGTTGCCTAATATAGCTCTGTGCTATACTGAATGTCTGGCTCCTTGGGCTTGTGGTGCCAATGTGTTGCTGCCTTTGGCACTCTACATGTGGTTCTTTTCGTTAACCAGATGCCCGGGTAAGATGATCTGGTGGGCTTTTCTTTTTGTTTTTTTCGCTGCCTTCCAACTGGTATTGCTTTATCTCTTCGGGACGGGAGTGATAGCGGTAGATATGTTTCTGAATCTTGTAACTACCAATCCTGGCGAGGTGAAGGAACTGCTTGATAATCTGTTGCCTGCCGTGGTGGGTGTTTTTGTGGTTTATCTTCCTTTGCTGGTTCTGGCTGTTGTCAATATCAGCAAGAAAGGGATGATAGTGGTTCAACTCCAGCATCGAGTGCGTCGTTGGGCTTTGGAGATAGCTGCTGTCGGTTTATTCTGTCTGCTGGCTTGCTATGTGGCTGTAGATGATTATCGCTTGCGCAACCAGCTTTATCCTGTTAACGTTTGCTATAATCTCTATCTTGCTTTCGAGCGTGATGCGGCTTCAGAGAATTACAGGGAGGCAAGCAGAAATTTCAGGTTTGATGCCAGGAGCGAGCACGATGCTGAGGCTCCCGAGGTGTATGTGATGGTGGTGGGAGAGACGGCGAGAGCCCACAATTTCAGTCTCTATGGCTATCCGCGCGATACCAATCCTTTGCTTTCCAAGACTCCTGGAATCATAGCTTTTCCCGATGCTACAACCCAGAGTAATACTACGCATAAAAGTGTTCCTATGCTCCTGTCGGCTGCATCAGCAGAGGATTTCGAACGTCTCTTTCATGAGAAAGGTATCCTGGCTGCTTTCAGGGAGGCGGGATTTCATACCGTATTTATCAGCAATCAGTTGCCTAATCATTCTTTTATTGATTTCCTGGGTGAACAGGCTGATGAACATTACTTCCTGAAGGAAGGTGCTTCTGCAAAAGATAATCATTATGATAGTGATTTGTTGCAGAAGTTGGATGGGATATTGCCTGCGGCAGATGCTTCTTCATCCAAGCAATACCGTTATCGGAAACTCTTCGTGGTACTTCATACTTATGGTTCTCACTTTAATTACCAGGAGCGCTATCCCCGTAATTTCGCTTTCTTTAAACCTGACAGTAAGAGCGAAGCGAAGCCAGAGAACCGGCGTGACCTGCTGAATGCATACGATAATACCATCCGGTATACCGATTATATCCTGCATGGTATCGTAGAACGTCTGCAGAAATGGGAGAAGACTCAGGCAAAGACGGATGGGGTATATAGCCAACCTACATCGGCGATGCTCTATACCAGCGACCATGGAGAGAATATCTTTGATGATGACCGTCGCCTCTTTCTGCACGCCGCCCCGAAGGCATCTGATTATGAACTGCATGTTCCTTTCATCATCTGGACATCAGAAGGTTATGGAAAGCAATATCCGGGAATACTGAAAACTTTGTCTGGTCATCGTACCCAACAGGTACAGACGAGTCTTTCGGCTTTTCATACGATGTTGGGGATAGGAGGCATCCTGACCCGTTATCGCCAGGATAAATATTCTGTGGCAAGTGAGAAGTATCATCCTGTGAAGTTGTTTTATCTGAATGATCATGATGAAGCGATTCCACAGGAAAATGCCAAATATTAGCATCTGATTTTAAGCGTAAACGCGCTCTTTGTGTAAAATACATGAAAAGAGTTTTCGTAAATGTCAATTATTTGCGAAAACTCTTTGTCGTATCTATAATTTGCTGTATCTTTGCACCCGGATTTAGATAATAATAAAAATACAGTTGTTATGGAACCAACTCGAAAAATCGAAAAGGTAGGCATGCGCAACCTCCGTATGGAGGATTATGATCAGCTTGCCAAGTCGTTTAAGCGTATTTATGCAGACTCAGATGTATTCTGGACAAAAGAACAGATTAAGAAACTCATTACTATCTTCCCTGAGGGTCAGGTGGTTATTATCGTTGATGATAAGATTGTGGGCTGTGCGCTCTCTATCATCGTCAATTATAATATGGTGAAGGGCGATCATACCTATGCTCAGGTTACGGGTAATGAAACCTTCAATACTCACGATCCTAATGGAAACATTCTTTACGGCATCGAGGTATTTATCCACCCTGATTATCGTGGTTTGCGCCTGGCTCGCCGTATGTATGAGTATCGCAAGGAACTCTGCGAGAAGCTCAATCTGAAGGCTATCATGTTTGGCGGTCGTATACCAAACTATCACAAGTATGCCGATAAGATGCGCCCTAAGGAGTATATTGAGCATGTAAGAAACCGTGAAATCTATGACCCGGTTCTTACCTTCCAGCTTTCCAATGATTTCCACGTGCGCCGCGTAATCCGCAACTATCTTCCTAGCGATGAGGAGAGCGAACACTGCGCCACCCTCTTGCAGTGGGATAACATCTATTATCAGCCGCCTACGGATTCTTATGTAGACCGCAAGCCAACCGTAAGAATCGGATTGGTACAGTGGCAGATGCGCCCATACGCTTCGGTGGATGACCTCTTTGAACAGGTTGAGTTCTTCGTTGATTCTGTGAGCGATTACAAGAGCGATTTTATCCTCTTCCCAGAGTATTTCAATGCGCCTTTGATGGCTCGTTTCAATGATTTGGGTGAGGCGCAGAGCATCCGAAAGATGGCGCAGTATACCGAAGAAATCCGTGACCGTTTCCGCGAGTTGGCCATCAGTTACAACATCAATATCATCACGGGTAGTATGCCTTATCTTAAGGACGATTCCCTCTATAATGTGGGCTTCCTCTGCCGCAGAGATGGTAGCGTAGACATGTACGAGAAGATTCATGTTACACCAGATGAGCAGAAGTGCTGGGGATTGAGTGGTGGTAGCCATATCCAGACCTTTGATACCGATTGCGGTAAGATTGGTATCGTCATCTGCTATGATGTGGAGTTCCCTGAGTTGTCAAGATTAATGGCTGAGGATGGCATGCAGATTCTCTTCGTTCCATTCATGACCGATACCCAGAATGCTTACTCCCGAGTAAGAGTCTGTGCACAGGCGCGTGCCATCGAGAACGAGTGCTATGTTGCCATTGCGGGTAGTGTGGGCAACTTGCCACGTGTTCACAACATGGATATCCAGTATGCCCAGAGCGCCGTGTTCACCCCTTGCGACTTTGCTTTCCCTAACGATGGCAAGCGTTCAGAGGCAACACCTAATACCGAGATGATTCTCGTATCAGATGTTGACCTGAATCTCTTGAATGAGCTTCATACCTACGGTGCTGTAAGAAATCTTCGCGACCGCCGTAAGGATCTCTACGAATTGAAACAGAAAAAGTAGGGGAAGGGAAGTGAAGAACGAAGAGTGAAGAATTCAATTGTATTGATATATAGATTATATAAAGAATGTATAAGATAGAAATCTCGGAGCGCACGCTCCACTTCAAGCAGCCGGCAGGCACGTCTCGTGGCGTATATACCACGAGACACAGTTATTATCTCACCCTTACATCGGATGAATTGCCGGGAGTAGAGGGAGTGGGAGAGTGTGCTACGCTCCCTGATCTCAGTTGCGATGCCAAACCGGAATATGAGATGACCCTGCGACAGGTTTGTCAGATGGTGGAGCAGATGGGACGCATTCCTTACGATATGATTCGTGCTTATCCTAGCATCACCTTCGGTTTGGAAACAGCCTTCGCTTCGTTCTTCAATGCAGCGAAGAAGTTTTTGGAGATTGTTCCTGCTGAAGGAGCATCTTCTTCTTCAGAAATGTTGAAGCAGAAAGGGGTTTCTGTTCCTGCCGGAATGGAGAACCTGACAGAACTTTTCGACTCTCCTTTCGGTAGGGGAGAAGAGGGCATCACCATCAACGGATTGGTGTGGATGGGTACTTACGAGGAAATGCTGGCCCGACTGGAGGAGAAGCTCCAGGCGGGTTTCCATTGCGTGAAACTGAAGATCGGTGCCATCGATTTTTTCAAGGAACTCGATCTCATCAAGCGCATCCGTGATGTGTATACCAAGGAGCAGGTTGAGTTGCGTGTAGATGCCAATGGCGGCTTTTTGCCGGAGAATGCAATGAGTCAGCTGGAGGCTTTGGCTAAATATGACATTCATTCGATAGAGCAGCCTATCAAGCAGCATCAGTGGACTAAGATGGCCCAGCTCTGTCGCGAAACACCGCTTCCTATCGCCCTAGACGAGGAGTTGATTGGTGTGAATGTCCGGAGTATGAAGCAGGCTTTGCTCGATACGGTCCGTCCTCAATATATCATCCTCAAGCCTTCACTTCATGGTGGAATCTATGGATGCAACGAGTGGGTAGAACTGGCTAACCAGCGCGGTATCGGCAGCTGGATTACTTCTGCTCTTGAGAGTAATATCGGTCTGAATGCTATTGCTCATTATGCAGCTAAAGTATATGGTCCTAATGTCAAGATGCCGCAAGGCTTGGGCACCGGACAGCTCTTTACTGATAATATACCGATGCCTTTGGAGATTCGTGGTGATCAATTATTTGTAGTAAAATGACTTTAGAAGATTTCCTTTCAGAATGGAATAACGGTAGCGACCGGGTGCTGGTTCATACAAGTGGTTCTACAGGCAAGCCTAAACCGATGTTGGTTGAGAAAAAGCGGATGCTCAACTCGGCCCGCATCACTTGTGATTTCCTGGGATTGAAACCTGGCGACAGTGCCCTGCTCTGTATGTCGCTCGATTATATTGCAGGTAAGATGGTGGTGGTGCGGAGTATAGAGCGCCATCTCCATCTTATTTCAGTTTACCCAAGTGGGCATCCTTTTAAAGATGTAAATGAAGAGATTACCTTCGCTGCGATGGTCCCGATGCAGGTTTATAATACCCTGCAGGTTCCTGAAGAGCGGGCTCGTCTCTGCCGCATCAGGCATCTTATTATCGGTGGTGGAGCCATAGATGAGGCTCTCGAACAGAAACTGAAGGCTCTTCCCGGCGATATTGCCATCTGGAGTACTTACGGAATGACCGAAACGCTCTCGCATATTGCCCTGAGAAGAATTAACGGTGCTGAGGCTAGCGAATGGTACCAGCCTTTCGATAGTGTGAAAATCAGTCAGACCGAGGAAGGATGTCTGGTGATAGATGCTCCGCAGGTCTGTGCAGAGCCCCTGGTAACGAACGATATTGTGGAAATAGAATCCTATATATATAATAAGGTGGAAAAACTCCGTTTTCGCATCAAAGGCAGAAAAGACAATGTGATTTGCAGCGGAGGCATCAAGATTCAGATAGAAGAGGTTGAGGCTCTGTTGAAACCTTATCTCGAAAAACCTTTCATGATTGTCAAGAAGAAAGACGGGAAGTTTGGAGAAATTGCTGTCCTCTTGACGGAAGATGAGGATATGGAAAAAATAGAGGCGACTGTTCGCCGCCTCTTATCTGATCATAAATATTGGATTCCTAGAGAATACCTTCATGTAAACCAGCTCCCGCTTACCGAAACCGGAAAGCCGAAGCGCTCTATCTTTCTTTAAAAGGATTCTCTGAAGAAATATTCTTTAGCTGAATTATCCTTCTCTGAAGAAATCGAGTGCTTCCTTGATTTCTTCTGTCGTAGTAGTCTGGTTGATACGGATATCGCCTATGCCGCCCAGCATCGTGAAGTTGATGATACCATTCTGGTTCTTCTTGTCATGATGCATCAGCTCGATGAGCTCATCATAGTCATCGCAGGTAATATCCAGTGAACCATAGAATTCCTTGATGAAGTTTACGGTCTGGCGCATCTTCTCTGTAGGGAATCCGGTCTTGGCAACACTCAGATAGAGTTCAGGGATGAGACCGAATGCCACAGCGTAACCATGCAGGATAGGCTTGCGCTTCAAAGCCCAACTCTCGAATGCATGACCGAAAGTATGCCCCAGGTTCAGCGCCTTGCGGATGCCCTGCTCGTGAGGATCCTGCTCTACAATGCGCTCCTTTACCTTCACGCTGTCGCCTACCATGCGCTGCAACTGCTTCAAATCAGGCTTGTCGAGGTCGAAACTGACCAGTTCTTCCCACATTGCTTCTGTAGAAATCAGACCATGTTTCAGCATTTCTGCATAGCCCGAACAGATGTTTTCTGCATCGAGCGTCTTCAGGAACTCTGTATCGAGAATAACAAATTTTGAATCATTGAATACACCTACTTCGTTCTTCAGTCCGCCGAAGTTGATGCCTGTCTTTCCACCTACCGATGCGTCTACCATAGCCAGCAGGGTGGTAGGGATATTGATAAAGTTGATACCTCTCTTAAAAGTGCTGGCAGCAAAGCCACCCAGGTCGGTTATCATGCCGCCGCCCAGATTAATCATACAGGAGTGGCGTGAAGCTCCTCCCTCCTGCAGTCCTTTCCATACCATCATCAGACTGTCGATGTCTTTATGGCTGTCGGTAGCCGGAATAGTGATGATATGGGCTTCCTTCATGCAGTAAAAATTCTGCAATACAGGCATGCATAGTTCCAATGTCGTAGTATCTGTAAGCACAAAAAGCTTGTCGTGCTCACACTCAGAAAGTGCACTTACCAGTTCGCTTTCCAGTTGGGTTGATATGATTACTCTTTGTTCCATAACATTCTAACGTATTAATTTTCGTGCAAAGATACACTAAAATGGAGACAATACAAAAAAAAAGTTGCTAATTTTGCGTTTTTTATCTCAGAATGCATTAAACCTTGGTGTATTTAACGCGTCAAAACTACCAGATTAACAAAAATGGTTATTAAAATATCATAACGGTTAAGTGAAAATAATGGTCAGGTGGAAATAACGAACAAGTGAATATAATAACAAATTAAAAATAAGAATGAAAAAATCGATTCTGACGATGCTGCTGCTGTTGATGGCAATAGCATCCTTTGCTCAGCAGCGACTGATATCCGGTCAGATTACCGACCGCGATACCAAGGAGGCCATTGAGCAGGTAACTATTCAATTGCTTAAGAGCGACAGCACGTATGTGGCTGGTGCCATCAGTAATGAGAACGGACTCTTTCACGTCACCGCTCCGGCTAATGGCAAGTATCTGCTCAAGATTTCGAGCGTAGGATACAAGTCTACCATGAAGCGTATCCAAATTTTTGATAACAAGGATCTGGCTATGGGTAAGATTGTGCTGGGTGCTGAGGCTATCATGCTGAAAGGCGCAGTGGTAACAGCTATGGCTCAGAAGGTAACTCTGAAGGAGGATACTTTCGTGTACAATTCTTCTGCCTATCGCACACCGGAAGGCTCGGTAGTTGAGGAACTCGTAAAGCGTCTGCCGGGTGCAGAGGTGAGCGATGACGGTACCATCAAGATTAATGGTAAGGAGGTAAAGAAGATTCTGGTAGACGGCAAGGAGTTTATGACCGGTGATACCAAGACTGCCCTGAAGAACCTGCCTACCAGCATCATCGAGAAAATCAAGGCATACGATGAGAAGAGTGATCTCTCTAAGGTGACCGGTATTGATGATGGTGAGGAGCAGACCGTGCTCGACTTCGGTGTCAAGAAGGGTATGAATAAGGGTCTGATTTCCAATATCGACCTGGGCGTGGGCAACAAGAGCCGCTATAACATGCGTGGTATGGGCGGTTATTTCTCTAATAACAGCCGATTCATGCTCTTTGCCAATGCCAATAACACCAGCGACCGTGGTTTTGGAGGCGGTGGCCCCGGTAGAGGTTTCGGAGGTGCTAACGGTTTGAATGCCAGCAAGATGATAGGTGCTAACTATAATTATGAACTGAAAGATAAATTCAAGTTCAATACTTCACTTCGCTGGAATCACAGCGATGGCGATATTTGGAGCCGTCGTTCCAGCGAGAACTTCATGGGTAGCAGCTCTTCGTTCAGCAACAGCTTGACTCAGAATTTCTCCCGCAACAACAGCTGGAACGGCAACATCCGCTTGGAGTGGATGCCAGACTCTATGACCAATATCCTCTTCCGTCCTTCCATCTCCTGGAGTACCAGCGATGGATTGAGTGACAGCCAGTCGGCTTCTTACAACAAGGATCCTTATACCATTACCTCCAAAGACCCTCTTTCTGAGGAAGGTATTGATGAGTTGGAGAAGGCTGAGGCTATGGTGAACAGTCAGTTGACTAACGGAATCACCTATTCTGATAATAACAATATCAGGGGTATGCTGCAGGTGAACCGCAAGTTGGGCAACAAGGGACGTAACATCACCTTCCGTGTGGATGCCAAATACACGGATAATGACAGCAAGAGCATCTCGCTCAACAATGCCAAGCTCTATCTCGTACAGACAGCGGAGGGTAAGGATTCTACTTATCAGACCAACCGCTATAACCTGACTCCTTCGAAGAATTACAGCTATGCGGGCCAGTTGACCTATAGTGAGCCACTCTGGAAGGCTACCTTCCTGCAGTTCAGCTATAAGTTTACTTACAGCTACTCCAAGAGCGACCGCAGCACCTACGATTTCAGCAAGTATGCGATGAATGGCGATCATGAATATCGTAGTTGGGATAGTTATCTGAATCCGTTTGCCGGTCATCTCGAAGATTACAAGGATGATGATCAGAGCCGTTTCTCAGAGTATCGCAACTATAATCACGATATCCAGGTGATGATGCGATTCGTCCGTCAGAAGTACAACCTGAACTTCGGTGTGATGGTTCAGCCACAGCAGTCGAAGTATATCCAGGATTATCAGGGAGTGCATGTAGATACCGTTCGCAATGTGGTGAATGTGAGTCCAACCTTCGATTTCCGTTATCGCTTCTCAAAGATGAGCAACCTGCGTGTGAACTACCGTGGTACCACTTCTCAGCCAAGCATCTCTCAGTTGCTTGATATCACAGATAACAGCGACCCGCTGAACATCTCGAAGGGTAACCCTGGATTGAAGCCATCGTTCACTCAGAACTTCCGATTGTTCTACAACAATTTCGTGCAGAACCATAACAAGGGTGTCATGACCTTCATCAACTTCTCTACCACCAACAATAGCATCAGCAACAAGGTGACCTACGATGAGAAGACTGGTGGTAGAATCACCCGACCTGAGAATATCAATGGCAACTGGAATGTGATGGGAGCCTTTATGTTCAACTGCTCTATCGATAGTGCCGGTGTATGGAACTTGAATACCGACACCTACTTGGGTTACAACAACTACGTGAGTTATCTGAGTCTCGACAAGCAGTCTGATTCCCAGAAGAATACCACCCGCAGTACTACTTGGAGAGAGCGCCTCTCTTTCAGCTATCGCAACAACTGGCTGGAGCTTTCGCTCGATGGAACATTGAATTATAACCATGCTACAAACAAGTTGCAGCCAAACAGCAACCTCAATACCTGGCAGTTCTCTTATGGTCCTAGCATGACGCTTACAGCGCCTTGGGGCACCAGTCTGAACTCAAGCCTCTCTATCAGCAGCCGCCGCGGTTATAGCGACAGCAGCATGAATACGGATGAGTTTGTATGGAATGCGCAGCTCTCTCAAGGCTTCCTGAAGGGCAAGCCTCTTACCATCATGCTGCAGTTCTACGATATCCTCCGCCAGCAGAGCACCTTCTCTCGTGCCATTTCTGCTACATCCCGTACGGATACGGAGTATAATGCCATCAACAGCTATGCGATGCTGCACGTGATTTACCGCCTGAATCTCTTCGGAGGCAAGGATGCCCGTAGGGGTGGACCTGAAGGTCCTGGTGGTCCTGGTGGCCGTCCAAACTTCCATGGCCGTCCTTTCAATGGCGGTTTTGGCGGTGGTCGTCCAGGCGGCAGAATGTTCTAGAAAAGAAAATGAAGTAAGCTTCATTTAAAACGACAGTAAGCCTCACTCCATGTTTACGTGGGGCTTATTTCAAACAGATATGACGAGAAAAAAAGAAATCCCCGTTCTTCGTAATGAAGAACGGGGATTGTTATTTTGTCTTCTCAAGAGTTCTCGATTAGAGAGCGAACTTGTAACCTACAGTAATCTGGATTACGTTGTTGTAACCTTCGTCTGAGTGCTTGAATACCTTTGTGCAGCCGATGTTGTAGCGAGCATCGAATACAAAGTTAGAATACTCATAAGAGAGACCTACTGGTACAGAAAGGTCGAATGTCTTAAGAACCTCGTCAGGCATATCATCCTTACCTACCATGAAACCTGGCTGAATACCAGCCTTGAGAGCGAGACCCTGAGCTACATAGTAGTTCAATGTTACAGGTACGTTGATATATCCTGGAGTCCAAGTTACATGGTCTGATTTTGTGCCCTGAGCAGAGTAGAGAGCGCCAACAGCGATACCTACCTTGTCTGTAGCCTGATACTGCAATTCTGCACCTGCAGCGAAACCAGCTTTCCAATCGCCGTCAGCGATAGTAGAAACGTTCAAACCTACCTTAGGCTGAATAGTTGTTGTACCTGCAGCCTGCTGTGCGAAAGCACCTACTGAAGACAGCACCATAGCTGCCATAACAAATAATTTTTTCATAACTCTTTCAATTTATATAATTAAAACTGTTAATATTCTCGTAGCTTTTGAAATAGTATGTTACTATAAAGCTGAAAATGAGGTAGCCATTTATCATGCCTTTCCATCATCTCTCGGGTGCAAAGATATAATTTTTTACAATAGAGTCCAAACAAATTAATGATTATTTGCTAAAATCGGGCGAAAAAATACGAAATTGTTACCAAATAGAATATTTTTAGATTTTTTTTATTCCCGTTTTCTTGCATTGTTTCATAAAAAGTTGTATATTTGCAGAGCTAAATAGAAATGCTTATGGGACTGGAATTTGGAAAATGGTTAATGGACGTTGCCAAGTATATGTTGACGGCGCTCTTGCTAGCAAGTTTTTTTGGAGACATGAATACCCCAGGAATGGTTGCTATAGCAATATTAATAATGATGGTAATATTAGGCTTAGGGCTTTGGTTTGTGCACCTTAATAGTCCTGACGATAAAAATAATAAAAGAAAGAAAGGAAAATAATTATGACTACACAAGAAATTAATTTCGCAATGATTTGTGGAGCACTCATCCTGATTTGTCTTTTTGCTGTCGGGTTGATTATTCATGAAAAGAGCCAGCAAAAGAAGAATGCTCAATGGGAATAAAAAAAATCCCCTATACAGTATAAAAGATGTATAGGGGATTCTTTTTTATTCTTCATCTTCGTCCCAGTCTTCTTCGTCAAATCCAAACATGGCTGGATCTACGAAGGCGTCCAGGGCACGACGTTCCTTCTTAGTTGGGCGACCGGTGCCTCGGGCTCTGTCTACGAATCCGCTGATGCGGCTCATCTCCAGGAGCTCGTATTGCTTAGGGTCGGTTACGTTCTTATAGACACCATACAGCATCTTGGCGCCTACGCGCTGCTCTATGCAGTCGAGAACCTCGAAAGAGTAGGTGATAGGGGCTTTCTTTACGCTCACCACATCGCCACGCTTGATGATGAAGGAAGGCTTTCTCGTTACGCCTCCCACCATGACGCGGCCATTCTTACAGGCATCGGCAGCAATGCTGCGGGTCTTGTAAATGCGGGCAGCCCAGAGCCACTTGTCTATTCTTGCTGATTCTTTCATGATTATTTCTTTCCTAGCTTGTTAAACTGGTTCATGGTGATGTCGATACCAGCCAATACGAAGCTCTTGATAATCTCTACACCCAGGTCGATGGCCGGCTGCAGCTGCTTCATGTCTTCCTCAGTATATTTGCCCAGCACCCAGTCTATCTGGCCGCCACGCGGATAATCGTTGCCGATGCCCATGCGCAGGCGGGCATAGTTCTGACCGATAAGCTGCTGGATATGTCCCAATCCGTTATGGCCGCCGTTGCTGCCGTTCGCCTTCAGTCGGAAAGCACCCAGAGGCAGGGCTAGCTCATCGCTGATAACGAGCAGTCGGCTCTGGTCAATCTTTTCCTGATTCAGCCAATATCTTACCGCATTACCGCTGAGGTTCATGAATGTGGTAGGTTTGAGCAGGAAAATCTTTCTTCCCTTGAGCGTAGTCTCGGCTACGAAGCCATATCGCTTATCCTCAAAATGAATATTGGACGCTTTAGCAAAAGCGTCCAATACCATAAATCCTGTGTTGTGCCTGGTGTCGGCGTATTCATCGCCAGGGTTACCAAGCCCACAAATCAAATATTTATCCAATGTTTGATAATGCTTTACTCAGGTTCGTAAAATCTCTAGATGACTCAGTGATTAAGCCTCTTCTTCCTCAGCAGTCTGAGCTGCGAGCTGAGCGTTACGTGTCATCTTGATAGAGCAAACTACAACAGCCTTGCTTGTAGCCAACTCAAGACCCTCGAATGAGAGGTCACCTACCTTGATGCTCTTACCGATCTTCAACTCAGTAACGTCGATATCGAGGTGCTCAGGAATAACCTGGTAAGGAGCTGTAACGTTGATCTTACGGATAGAGAGGTTCATACGACCACCATCACGTACACCCTGTGCAAGACCTGTCAACTTAACTGGAATACCGATAGTGATAGGCTTCTGGTCGTTAACCTCGTAGAAGTCAACGTGCAGAGGAGCGTCTGTTGTTGGGTGGAACTGAATCTCCTTCATGATAGCAGTGTGGCTCTCACCGTCGATGATGAGGTTGATAACGTATACATGAGGAGTGTAGATGATTTTACGCAACTCAGCGAATGGAACTGCGAATGACAAAGCCTCAGGAGCACCGTTCTCGCCCCTCTTCTCACCATAAAGGTTACATGGAATCAAACCTTCCTTACGCAATGTCTTAGAAGCTTTCTTGCCAAGGTCTGTACGCTTCTGACCTGTTACATTAATCTCTTTCATTTTGTGTTACTCTAAATTAAGTTATTAATAAAAATGTGCCTTAACTCGCCATCACACGGATTAGCTTTGCTTAAAGCGGGTGCAAAATTACGAAAAATATTTGGAATGAGCAAACTTTTTGCCGAAAAACATGTTCTACATGCAGAAAAAATATTGAAAATACAATTTTTTGCTTAAATAAACTGAAATTTTTGCCCGTTTTCTTGTCTATTACCTATTTAATGTGTATTTTTGCAAGCGTATTAGGTAATTTAATAAATGAATCTTTTAAAACATTAGAGAATGATTAATAGGGATTTGATAAGACGTAAGATTGTGCAGTTAACCTACGCATACTATCAAAACAGCGATCATAACATGGATAACGCTGAGAAGGAGCTGATGTTTAGTCTCTCCAAGTCATACGATTTGTACAACTACATGTTGCAGCTCATCGTTGCCATCACCCAGGAGGCACGCAAGCGCTACGATGTAGATGTAGCTCGTGCCAAGAGAGAGGGTGAGCAGGAACCTTCACCACGTTTCGCATTCAATAAGTTCGCTCTGCAGCTCGAAGAGAACAAGATGCTGCTCGAATGGATAGATGTAAAGCATTCCAACTGGAATGAGGATATCGAAATGGTGCGCAAACTGTCTACTGCGATTACGTCTAGCGATCTCTATGCTGATTATATCAGCGGTGCTATTGATGAGGAACTCGCCGATCTCGACGAGTACAGCCGCGACCGCGAGGTATGGCGCCGCATCTACAAGCAGTTCATTCAGAATAATGAAGATCTTGATGCATTCCTCGAGGAGAAGAGCCTCTACTGGAACGATGACAAGGATATCATAGATACTTTCGTATTGAAGACTATCAAGCGTTTCGACCCGGAAGCTAAGGCCAAGCAGGAATTGCTGCCAGAATACAAGGATGCTGAAGACAGAGAGTTTGCACGCAAGCTCTTCCGTGCTACCATCCTCAACTGCGATACCTACCAGCGCTATATGAGCGAGGCTTTGCGCAACTGGGATTTCTCACGTCTTGCCTATATGGATGTAATTATCATGCAGATTGCCATCGCTGAGATTGTGAACTTCCCTGGCATCCCGGCTACCGTCACTATCAACGAGTATGTAGAACTTGCCAAGGCATACAGCACTCCTCGAAGCGGCGGTTATGTTAACGGTATGATCGACAACATCTGCCGCGAGCTCATCAGCCGCAACCTCATCCAGAAGGAGATGCCTGAGCGCAAGCAGCACGCACAGCACGGCGAACATGCCGGCAAACAGCGCCCAGACAACCAGCACTCAGCCGGCCGTCGTCCGCGCATTCATCGCGCTCCGGGCGAGGGTGAGTAAATAACGGAGGCCTTTCTTGCTGGTCACACCTTATTTATATATAGAACATAAAATAATAATAGATAATACTTTAACAACATGACAAATTTAGTATTGCAAGCAGCTGCCGGTGGTAGCAGCATGAGTTTTCTCATCATGATGGTAGCTATCTTCGCTATCATGTGGTTCTTTATGATCCGTCCTCAGCAGAAGAAGCAGAAGGAAATCCGCAAGTTCCAGAATGCTTTGGCAGAGGGTACCAAGGTGGTTACAGGCGGCGGTGTTTATGGCACAGTTAAGCGTGTTAACCTCGAGGCTAATACCGTTGATGTTGAGATAGCTCGTGGCGTGGTAATCACTGTAGCTAAGGGCTACGTGTTTGCTGATGCAGCTAGTCAGACACCTAATGCATAGTATCAAGAGCATATTAAAAGCTGTCAGAAACTTCCTGTTCAGTGGTCTGAATAAGGAGTTTCTGATTTTTTTGTTCTTTCTCGCTCTCAGCGGCATCTTCTGGCTGATGATGACGCTCAATGAGACTACCGAGAGAGAATTCAATATTCCTGTGCAGTTAACCGGCGTGCCCCGCAATGCGGTGATAACCGGCGAACTCACTGATACCGTGCATATTACGGTGCGCGATAAGGGATTCACACTCGTTACCTATGCTTACGGAGGCAAGATTCATCCGCTCACATTCCGGTTTGCCAATTATGCCGACGAGGAAACGGGAACGGGACAGATTCCGATGGCTGATGTGCAGAAACAGGTGGCATCCCAGCTCTATGGCTCTACCAAACTGATTTCTATCAAGCCGGCAAAATTCGATTTCTTCTTCACCTACGGCTCTTCCAAGCGGGTGCCTGTGGTGTTCAGAGGTAAGATTACAACCAGCAAGAGCTATTATCTGGCGCATACCGAATTCCTGCCGTCTACGGTTACGGTTTATGCCAACAAGAAGCAGCTCGATGAGTTGCAATCGGTAGAAATCGAGCCGTTCAACATGCGCAACCTGCAGGATACCATTCATCGCAGCGTACCTATCAAGAAGATACGTGGCATGAAGATTGTGCCTCAGATGGTGCGTCTGGCGGTATATCCTGATGTGCTTACCGAAGAGTCGGTCGAGGTGCCTGTTACGGCCATCAACATGCCAGATAACATGGTGCTCCGTACCTTCCCATCTAAAGTGGCGGTAAGATTCACTATCGGAGCCAGCCTCTTCAGAACTATCAAGCCGAGCCAGTTTAAGGTGGTAGTAGATTATAACGATCTGGCTAACAACCCTTCTGACAAGTGCAAACTCCAGTTGCGCAGCGTGCCGCGCTCGGTGAGCAAGGCGCATCTCGAACTGAAAACGGTAGATTATCTGCTGGAACAGCAATGATAGTTGATAATTGATAGTTTATAGTTGATAGTTTTCTACTATGATGAAGATAGCGATAACGGGGGGTATAGGTAGCGGAAAGAGCTATGTGTGCCGGATATTGGAGAAACAGGGCATCCGGGTTTACGACTGCGATGCTGAGGCTAAGCGGCTCATGCGCACCGATGCCTGCTTGCAGGCTGGCTTGAAGAAGCTGGTGGGCGAGCAGGTTTACAGTGCAGAGGGCGTTTTGCAGAAGCCCGTGCTGGCTCAGTTTCTGTTGGCTGGCGAGGCTAACAAGCAGGCTGTCAACGATGTGGTTCATCCGGCTGTGGCGCGCGATTTCGAGCAGAGCAGCTATGAGTGGATGGAGAGTGCCATCCTCTTCGATAGCGGTTTCTACCGCCGTATCCACCTCGATTTCGTGGTCTGCGTAACGGCTCCCGTCCCGGTCCGCATCCAGCGCATCATGCAGCGCGACCATATCCCGGCAGAGAAGGCGCAGCAGTGGATAGATGCCGTCATGCCGCAGGAAGAACTTGCAGCCCGCTCCGATTTCGAAATCGTGAACGATGGCGAGCAGGATATCGATGCACAGGTAAGGAAATTATTGGATATCATTAATAATAAAGAATAACAGAAAAGACAATGGAAACAATCCTTTCAATTGCAGGCAAACCAGGCCTTTATAAATTGGTATCAAGAGGTAACAGAAACCTCATCGTAGAAACACTCGATGAGACTCACAAGCGTATCCCAGCTTTCGCTACCGACCGCGTAACAAGCCTTGGTGACATCGCTATGTATACAGACGCTGATGAGGTGCCACTCTGGGAAGTGCTCGACAGCGTAAGCAAGAAGGAAGAGGGCAAGCCTAGCACTTTCAACTACAAGAAGGCGCCTGTTGCTGAGCTCCACGCTTATTTTGCTGAGGTTCTTCCTAACTACGATCGCGACCGTGTTCACGACAGCGATATCAAGAAGCTCCTCCAGTGGTACAACATTCTCGCTAAGTACGGCATCACCGATTTCAAGGCTACTCTCGCTCCTACAGAGGGTGAGAACGTAGATGATCGTGCTGAGCAGGTTGCTGAGTAAATCCCGTTTTTAGGCACGGATTTTTTTCGAGATTACAACTCGTTTTGAGTTATCTCTCGTTTTTAGGCACGGATTTCACGGATTACACGGATTTTTTTTGAGATTATAACTCGTTTAGAGCATGTCTCTATAATCCGTGTAATCCGTGTAATCCGTGCCTAATTCTTTCCCCCCGTGCCTAATTCTTTATTTCTTTTCTATCTTCTTCAGTTCCTTTTCAAATCTCCTGCGATACATTTCTCCCGCTATGGTCAGACCAAACGGGAAGGCGATCCAGATGCCCAGAATGCCCAAGCCGCAAGGGAACCCCAGGGTGTAGCTCAGCGGCAAGGAGATGACGAAATAGGCGATGAAGGCATAGAGCACCATCGGCTTCACACAGGCGATGCCACGCAGCGCATTGGCAAAGGTATACTGCAGTCCGTCGCCAAACTGATATACCATCATCAGGATAATCAGCGTAGCCACATACGCCTGCACCTCCACATTATCATTAAACCAGCCACCTATCTGATGGCGAAGCAGGAACACCGGCAAACCCATACACAGCGAGAACAGCAGGTTCAGCCGGAACCCGTCGTAGGCATTGCGGCGAACTGCCCCGTAGTCCTTCTGACCCATAAAATGGCTCACGCGGATAGCCAGTGCAGCCGCCATGCCCGAAAGCACGAGATAGAAGAGCTGCGAGAGGGTTATCATCACCTGATGAGCCGCCAGCGGAATGGTTCCCAGCCAGCCCACCATCACACAGCTCAGCGTGAAGGCAGCCGATTCCATGCCCAGCTGCAGCGCCACAGGCCAGCCCAACCGGTTCATCTCCCTGAAGTCAGCCTTGGTCAGAGAACTGTGCAGAATATCGCGTCTGTATTCCCCGAAATTCTTGCCCGTCATCAGCATGCCCACCATTGCCAGCGCCATCAGAATACGGCTCACCAGCGTCGAAATACCGGCTCCCAGCAAACCCAGTTCCGGGAAACCCGCCACACCGTAAATCAGTACCCAGTTGCCCAGGATATTGATTACGTTGCCGCCAATCATCGCCCACATCGCCACCTTGGTCTGTCCGAGTCCGTCAAGAAATTGCTTCATCGTGAAGAAGATGCCCATGAAGAGCACCGAGGCGAGGTTAACCAGAAAGTAAGGACGGATGAGCGAGAGCAGCTCTTCAGGCTGTCCGATGCGCCCCAGATTCAGGTAGAGCACAATGAGGGCGAGGGTGAAGATGAAGCCCGTCAGCATGTTGGCACAGAAGGCATTGCGCACTTTCTGTCCGATGCAGTCGGTCCGTTCCTCGCCGTAGAGCCGTCCGATGATAGGAGTGAGTCCGTAGGTGAATCCCATATAGGATACGAAAACGAGACCGAAGATATTGTTCACCAGTCCGGCAGCCGCCAGTTCGGGTGTACTGTGATGTCCAATCATCAGCGTATCAGCAAATCCCAGAATGATGGTACCCAGCTGTCCTATGATGATAGGAATGCCGATAGCTAGCAGTTCCCGGTAGTGATGTTTCTTGTTTGTCGTTATTGATGTCGTATGATTATTCATATTTGCTTTTAATTACTAATCTATTTCCTTTATTCTGCTTAAGAGCATGCAAAGTTACGGCTTTATTCACTAACTACCAAATTTTTCTCCCTTTTTTTTAGAGGACCAGCGATGGAATCGCTGGGAACGGAGCGCAAAGGAGCGCAAAGAGGCGCAAAGAGGCAGGAAGAGGCCTTTCCCCCTTCCTGCCCCCGTCCCCAGCGATTCCATCGCTGGTCCCCCTAAAAAAGGTAAAAAGAGCCCTAGCTAGCTTATCCCCGCTAGGCTCTTTTTACTTTTTTACCTTTTTACCCTTTTACCTTTAGATGTATGAACTTCCTTCCTCTTTCTGTCCATACGAGGTAGGTGTGGGTGTAGGCGGTGCCCAGCTTCTCCTGTGCCCCATCGCAGTGAGGGTCGGGGAGGGTAGAGTAGCGGGTGCGGCTCTTCGCCAGGCCCATGTGGGCATAATCAGCATAGAGCAGATACTGGCCGCTCTGGTAGTACTGGATATGAAGGGCACAGAGCTGGCGGTTCAACTCCTGTGCCGTGATACCCAGCTCCTTTGCTATCTGCGTGGTGGTATAGCAGGAAACAGAATTGAGAACATTGTCGGTGTAGAGCGCCTTTGGCAGAAGATGATCCACCTGATTCTCCAACTGGATGATGTTCTCACCGTTCTTGGCGATGCAAACCACCTGTTCGTCCACCACACCGTTCAGCCGACGAATCTCCATATCCTGCTCTCCGATGAGTTTCTTCTGCTGATCAATCTGCACCTGCTGGTTTTTCAGCAGATTCTCCTTCTCCTTGAGTGTAGCTCTGAGAATCTCTTCAGCATGCCGAATCGTCTCCTCATCACTCTCGCCCTGCTTTACCGGAATATAACCGCCCGTCTTGCGAATCTGTGGCAGCACCTCGGAAGTAACCCAGTTTTTGAACTTCACCGCCGTTGGAAGCTTGGAGCCGAGAACCAAAGCATAGAAACCGCTCTCGTTGACGAAAAGCATCTGCTGAGTTCGTACTGTTCGGCTTCCATCCTTACGAAGGCTGCCCGATACCTTGACGCCCTGTTTTAGGGCGTCAAGGTGGTTAACCAACTGGTTTACAGCGTTTCTTGATTTTTTATACCCCAGTATATCACAGACATCCTTTGCGCAGAACAAGGGCTCTCCGTTTTCATCGGTCAAGGTGCGAATCTTACCGAATTCAGGGTTTTCAAACACGACAGCATTACCTGCTATCTTTCCATTTTCCATTTCTTCCTTTTTTGTTTTATAATTTTTTTCCATGATATAAAAATGTATTAAAAATTAATCACTAATAACTAATCACTATAAAATCGTAATCCAAATGCTCTCATCCCTGTCTCTCGCAGCGGTAATAGCATTGATGAGGCGGTGGAGCCAGATGCGGGAGTTCACAACCATGCCTTTTACACGGTTCTCACCCACCAGGATGCAGCCCTGCGTATCATCGGGATAATTGCCGGCATGGATGCGGATGCCCTCAAAATTGGGGACACCCAACAGCAGCGGCAACCACATCTTAAAACTCGGCGACTTGCTGATCACCAGCGGATAAGTGCCCTCAGGTATCGCCGTCTTGCTCTTCATCTTCTGCGCCTTCTTGCCCGATACACGCCCCAACCGCACATTCTCCTCGGCAGGACTTAGCTCCACACCCAGAAGATTGCGCCAGCACGGCTCCATCGTATCACAGAAATACGAGTCCGCATTCAGCTTCTCCTGGGGCACCTCGCACACCGTCTTCAGCCCCCTGCACTTGTTCACACTCTCAATCGTGTGCTTCTTCACATCCTCATCCTTCAGGATGTAAAGGCGACCTATCGTGTAGGTCTTCTTCTTCGCTATACGTTTTAAAACTATCTGCATAAGTAAAAATAAATTTAAGATTCAATAACCATACCGTCGTGGCGGTACTTAAGCTTCTCAAAACTGTCACAACTGTCACAACTGTCACGCTTGCCCGTATACTGATACGCCCGCCTGATATAATTCCGGTGCAGCCACTGCCTGATCATCATATTGGTACCCTTCGCATCCAAACCATGCTCCAGCCGGATGGCAAGCAACTGCGCAGCCGTAAAGCTATCGGGCAGAATCTGTAAAAGATTCTGAGGCCCACGCTTCGAACTCTTCTCCGCCGTATAGTTCTCCTTCGCAATCATGTCGCCGAAGAACCGCATCTTGCAGTACAGGTCATACTGCTCGCTCCAGCGGATAAACTCGTCAATCTCCGGCTCCCACTTGCAACCGTTGGCTACATACAGCACGCATGCCTTCAGGTAAGCGATGACGTTGGCACGGAACGAGAGATTCTCAAACGTCCTGTCCTGCGACAGTCGGGCAAACTCAGCATTCTCATCCTTCAGTTTGAGGGCAAGCTGAAACGCCTCCTTACACTCAATCAGACCTGTTACTTTGTTCAGATTTTCGATGTAAGGCCGTAGCGCCTCACGGTACGATTCATCATAAGTTCCGTAAACAGGCATATCTTCGCCGATTTCCCTTTCGGGGATGGTGCAGAAGTTGATACGGCTGATAGGACCATCGGTAAGAACCTTAGAGAAGTAACGCTGACCCTTCTGGATGGTGGTAGATGCATTCCAGTTGAACCGGATGGTAACACGCTCCGTAACACTCATCGTTCCTACGCGAGTTTGTCCATATTTGTTACCCGGGTCTGCGGCAAGACACATGATGCGGAACTGCTGGCTTCCGCTACCCTTGAGCGCATCAAACTGGTCTAGCTCATTGAGCGAAGTATAGAGGAAATGTTCCTGCGCTTCGGCCGTTCTCATCACGAAAGCCGGGTTCGTCATATCCGCATCAATCTCCTGGATAATCAGGTTTTCAGGTCTCTTGCGCTTATCCTTGTTGGCACCCTTGCGCAGCATCTCATCCTTCCACGCCTTTTCGCGCTTCAGGTTTTCAGCATCCCTCAGCCTGATATCCTCCATAATGAAATCGATGGGCCTGTTCACGCTACTCTTACCTGCTCCGGTACCCGCAAGCAGCAGCGTCATCAGTCTCGCCTCGTGCTCTACGTTGTCAATATACCGGAACCTCGTCTTCCAGAGATGCGTAGCCAGCGGCGGGAAGATAGCGTGCGCCACAGCCGGCTTATAAATTTCCGGTGTCCTCGATATCAGCAGCTCCACCAGCTTCGGCAGTTTCTTCGGCATCTCCGGCGGGTCAGGATAATCCTCCCCGGTACTTTGAACTTTGAGATTCGAACCTTGAACAGCATAATTAGTCACAGCATTCGAATTATTCACTCTTCGTTCTTCACTCTTCACTTCATTCGCCTTCTGCTCCGCAAGCGCATTCACCCTCATCACTTCCCTCGACATCGGCTTCGTATTGTCAGCATATTTCGCATAGAAGTCGTGAATCAGCTGATGGCAGTCGTTCTCCTGATAGTAGCTCGGCATTTTCACCCTCACCACCTTCATCAGTTCCTCTTCCTCCATCACCCTCGAAGCACCGGCGCTCATGATAGCCAGCAGCGAAGAGTGTCTCGACCCCACGGTATCAATCTCCATACCCCCGAGTCCGGCAGCCTGCGTAAAGAGGTCAAACGCAATCAGATTCTTCTCCCTGGCTCCCAATCCGCCAGCATTCTGATTGCCTCCAGAATCCCCGATATGAGGAGCATCAGCACCATGGCTATTACCAGATTGGGCAGGCTGAACAGCAGAGCCAGCAGAAACAGCAGGATTGCCGTCGTTGCCCGATAGTCTATTATTTTCAACATTGTCATTACTATTGCTATTAACTTTAAACTGTAAACTATTAACTTTCCCATCTCCTCTTCCGTCCACGGTCAGTCCGCGGTCCAGATACGCCTGCCTTCGCATCAGAATCTCCTTCTCGCTCAGCACGGCGCACCACATCTTCGACCTGTAGATTTCCGAGTCCTTATCCGTAAGATAAATCATTCTCTCGGGTGTGATGCAGCTCTCGTCATACGGCACCCCCAGCGCCTCGCAATACGCCTTCTGCGTCTCCTCGATGGTCATTCCCACCGGCAGTCTGATACCGATGTGCAGCTTCTTCCGGGCACTGTAGCAGAGGTGCAGCAGCGAGCCGTTCCAGATGCTGTCAGAGCAGTTCAGCTCCCTTGCCTTCTCGATAGCCTTGTCTACATACTCCCTGTCATCCACGTCGATGATAGTCTGGAACATGAAGCTCTCGGGCTGGGCATTCTCCTGTCTGCGCACATTGTTCTTGAAAATGCCGTAGTGTGGACAGAAGAAAGGCAGTTCGCTCTTCAGCCTGTCCTGCGCCTTCTTCACCGCCTCTGCATCGTTGGCATTCACCTTCGGGATAGGCAGTTCGCCCCTAATCTGCTGGATCATCTTCCTGATTTCCGGCGATGCAATCACCTTGTCATACACCGCCATACTGTTGGAAAACACCTTCCCCTTATTGCCCTTGCGATAAGGGTTCAGTGCAATTACATGTTGTGTTTCTGTCATGTTATTTCGTTAATAAAAGATTGGTTTGTGGGGTAATGCCCTCTTCCGTTTTCACTACTCTCAGCCGCCTGTAAGGAGGAGGACTGAACACATACGCTTTCACTTCCATCATTTTAAATAATTTAGAAAATTGGAGGCTCCCACCACGGTTGATGTGCAGATACACAAAAGCCCCCGAAACTCAGACCGCATTGGTTCTGAATTCCGGGGGCAAAGGTAAGGCAATTTTCTCGCTTCTACCTAGTACGTACTATGTACGCGTACTAGTACTACCTGCCAGATTAACCTCTGATAGCAGGCATTACTTTTTCGAGGAAGGGAATCGTTTTCTTCTGTTCCATTCCTCGGTTGTAGGCGGCTCTCATCGAGTTCGGATTAGGCCCCCAATAATTGCCGAATACGCTCCATATATTATCGATTTTCAACTCTGTACCTATCTGGTTGGCAAGGATGGCAGCTTCAGATGATGACAGTCCTGATGGCATGAAATTTTCGGTTACCATGCCTATCTCTATCAGGTTGTTCTTTATCCTCTGAGCCCTTTCCGTTTTCAGCTCTTCCGGCATCACAGCATTTCTGCATGAGTTTTGCTCACAGGCATTGCTGCCATAATAATTCTCCACATGCTCGAAGTACGAGCTACCAGCGTTCATGATGATCATTCTTTGTCCAGACATTTCTCATCCTCCTTTCCCTGATAGTTGTTCATGTGTTCGATATACTGTCCACCATTCATCTGGATGGTATTGTTGATAACGATGGTAAAGTGCTTTATTACGAAGCGAATAAATTTCCTATAAAAAAAAAGTTTCATCTTCTTTTATTGTTTTTATGTTGATTGTTAACTGTTTCCTCCTCATTTTAGTAGAGAGACGTGTGTTTGCGCTAACGTTTTTAGCGTAAGCCGCTGGAGAACTGCCGAGCGCCTACTATCCGTAAGGTGTGGGGGCGGGTAAGGTTGTGTTTACTTTCTGGTTGTTGATATGGCATTAAGTTGATACTTGGTCGCAGATACCTGGCATCTCGACCGATTGTTAATAATTATAGCATACCACAGCTCGCTTAGGAGTTCTCCTAAGCTTCCGAAACACCTTTTCTTCATAAAGTCGAGGTGATTGCTGTTAATATGCTTCATTTTTTTCATAATTTCAAAATTTCGTGCAAAGGTAATAAAAAACATTCAAATAACCAAATAAAAAGTGAGTTCTATAGAGCTCGCTTAAATTTAATGTTTATTATACATACATGTGATGTTTTTAACAGATTAAACGCCATTCTCCCTCACGCATCCCTGCAATTCCTTTCACGCCCCCTGCAATTTCCCTCACGCCCTGAAAGGGCAGAAGCTCCTAGCCCAGGGCATTCGCCCTGGGTATTCATGTCCCCACGCCTGGCGCCCTGTAGGGGCAAAAGCTTTGTATGGCGACCCGAATATGATAAAATACTGCGTTAAATTAACTTTTAATCGTCTGTAAATCAATAACTTATATTAAGAAATGCTTATGAAAACTTAAC
>OGUC01000254.1_pt1 | contig 36452 bp, 28 predicted proteins | sample 1573701 | NCBI WGS metagenome assembly OGUC01 (sample SAMEA2582017, study PRJEB24529) | metagenome | biome: Human gut stool | place: China | collected 2011
AACTGTGGGAGGGATGCTTTAAAACATGGTAAGATTTGTTGGCAGATTTACAGCATAAGTATTCTTGGGGCGGCAGTGTTGTTTATTGTCACATCTAACCTAAGTTCCGCAATTATTGTTTTAGGAATAGGAGCTGTAATGCTAATTGTTGCAGGTGCCTGCAAATTTTTTACAGGGATAATCGCAGCCGGAATAGGTGTTGGTGTTGTATCGCTGTTTTTTCTCGGAGAATTCTCTGACTTAGGATTTAGATTTAGCAGAATTGCTGTTTGGAGAAATCCGGAAGCGTACATGGATAAAGGTGGTTATCAGGTAATGCAGGGGCTATATGCAATTGGTTCCGGTGGTTTATTTGGTAAAGGATTAGGAAACAGTGCTCAGAAATTAGGGTACGTTCCTGAAGCCTCTAACGATATGATTTTTTCCATTGTATGTGAGGAACTTGGTATTTTTGGAGCATTGTGTATTATTGCATTGTTTATTTTCTTAATTAGAAGAATGAGATATATTGCAAGTAATGCGTCAGATTTATTTGGCTCAATGGTGGTAGTTGGTGTGCTTGCGCATATTTCAATACAGGTTGTTCTTAATATAGCCGTTGTTACTAACTTTATACCAAATACAGGTGTATCCTTACCATTCATAAGTTATGGTGGAACGTCGTTAATGTTTTTGATGATAGAAATGGGAATGGTTTTATCAGTTTCAAGAAGAATAAAGAGGATTCGTTAAATGTAAGGAGTCATTATGAGTCAGGAGAAAAGAAGAGGAAGAAAAAAACACAGACGCAGAAAATTAAAAATATGGGTTAAAGTTTCTTTTTTGGTAATTGTAATTATTGTTGCCTTAATCTTAATTGGTATATTTGGATTTAAGTTGCAAAACGTTACATGTACTTCTGATTTGGACCAGTTTACAGATCAGGAAGTGAATGCCTACATAAGTGAACAAAAGATTGATAACACATTGGTCTTTTGGTTTAAAAGTTTAATAGGGAAAAATACACCCCTTGAGTTGTATGAGGAATATAAAGTAAAACTTTTATCGCCATCAAAAGTGAAAATAACAGGATATGAAAAGAAGTTACAGGGATACATCAAAAAAGATAAATTATATTATTACTTTGATGAGAATGGCACAATTCTTAAAATATCTGATGAAAAAATAAAAGATATTGTTCCGGTTAAGGGATTGGAAGCTACAGAATTAAAGCTTTTCAAAAAAATAAAAGTAAAAGATGAAAAGTCTTTAGAAACAATTTTGACAGTTACTTCATCAGTGGAAGCTTACAATTACAAAGTAAAACAGTATTCCATAAACAAAAACAATGAAGTGACAATGAACATAAAAAATGTGAAAGTTCAGCTTGGCAAAAAAACAAATTTGGACAAGAAATTAAAGGATTTTAATGACATGTACAAAAATGTTATAAAGTACAAAGGAACTTTAAACATGAAACATGCCAGTGAAGATGGAAGTTACACTTTGAAAAAAAGTGAAGAAAAAAAGAAATAAAGGTATTGCTATTTTTAGAAAAAAATTATATTATATAATGTATATGGCTAATATTATGTCTCTGTTTTAAGAGGCAAACTAAATTTTAAGTGAGACAAAGGAGGATGTACTCTTGTTAGAAATTACTACAAACGAAAGCGAAGCAGTAGCAAAGATTATAGTTGTAGGCGTTGGTGGAGCAGGAAACAATGCCGTAAATAGAATGATAGATGAAAACATCGGAGGAGTTGAATTTATTGCAATTAATTCTGATGCACAGGTACTTAAAAGAAGTAAGGCACCAACAACTTTACAGATTGGTGAGAAGATAACAAAAGGTCTTGGAGCAGGAGCTAAGCCTGAAGTTGGTGAAGCAGCTGCAGAAGAGAACGTAGAAGAATTAGCACAGTTATTAAAGGGTGCCGATATGGTATTCGTAACATGTGGTATGGGTGGTGGAACAGGTACAGGAGCAGCACCTGTTGTGGCACGTGTAGCAAGAGAGCAGGGAGCTCTTACAGTAGGTGTAGTTACAAAGCCTTTCAGATTTGAATCAAAGGCACGTATGAACAATGCTTTAGCAGGTATTGAAAGATTAAAGCCAAACGTAGACACACTTATTGTAATTCCAAATGATAAATTATTAGAAATCGTAGATAAGAGAACAACAATGCCTGAAGCATTAAAGAAGGCTGATGAAGTATTACAGCAGTCAGTTCAGGGTATTACAGACTTAATTAATGTACCTGCATTAATTAACCTTGACTTTGCTGACGTTCAGACAGTTATGAGAGATGCAGGTATTGCTCATATTGGTATCGGTGAAGCAAGCGGTGATGAGAAGGCTTCAGATGCAGTTCAGCAGGCTGTTACATCTCCACTTCTTGAAACAAAAATCGATGGAGCAAAGAATGTTATTATCAACATTACTGGTGATGTTAGCTTGTTTGAAGCTAATGAAGCTGCAAGCTATGTACAGGAACTTGCAGGTGATGATGCAAACATTATCTTCGGTGTAAGATATGATGATTCATACCCTGATGAATGTTCAATTACAGTAATGGCAACAGGTATTGGCGATTCAACACCAGCGCCAAAGGCAACACCTTTTGGTATGGGAAGCACAGCTAAGAAGTTCTCATACAATGCAACACCTTCTGCTGCACCAAAGAGTGAAACAACTCCTGTTCAGCAGCCACATAGTAGCATTGAGGACAAGCCACTTAACATTCCTGATTTCTTAAGAAACAAATAATTAGGCTTAAGCCAAAGTTTACTTAATAAATAAAAAGACACGAACCTGAGTATATGCAGTTCGTGTCTTTTTGTTGCAAAAACATTATTCAAAAATAAAATGGAGAGAAGCATGGAAGATAACATAAAAAAAGAAATAGAAAACAGAAGAACATTTGCGATTATTTCTCATCCCGATGCAGGTAAGACAACTTTAACAGAAAAGTTTCTTTTGTACGGTGGAGCAATTAACACAGCAGGTTCTGTAAAAGGAAAAGCAAATTCAAAGTATGCTGTTTCTGACTGGATGGGTATAGAAAAAGAAAGAGGTATTTCTGTTACATCATCAGCATTACAGTTTCAGTATGAAGGTTATTGCATTAACATTCTTGATACACCGGGCCATCAGGATTTCTCAGAGGATACTTACAGAACACTTATGGCTGCTGACTCGGCAGTGATGGTAATTGATGCTTCAAAGGGTGTAGAAGCACAGACAATTAAACTTTTCAAGGTATGTGTAATGCGTCATATACCGATTTTTACATTTATTAACAAAATGGATTTAGAGGCAAGAGATCCTTATGAATTATTAGAAGAAATTGAAAATGTATTAGGAATTAAAACATGTCCTATTAACTGGCCAATTGGTTCCGGTAAGAGATTTAAAGGCGTCTATGACAGAAATACAAAGAAAATTTCAATGTTTCAGGCTGTTTCAGTAGGTGGCGCAAAAAGTGCTGCTGAAAAAATATATGATTTAGACAACGAAGAGTTTAAAAATGAAATAGGTGATGAGTTATATGATCAGTTAGTAGATGATGCTGAATTGTTAGATGGAGCCAGTGAACCATTTGATCAGGAATTAGTTGATAAAGGTGAATTATCACCTGTATTTTTCGGTTCAGCGTTGACAACTTTTGGTGTGGAAACTTTCCTTGAACATTTCTTAAAAATGACAGAGTCACCGCTTCCAAGAATGTCTGATCAGGGATTGATTGATCCTGTAACAGAACCATTTTCAGGATTTGTTTTTAAGATTCAGGCAAACATGAATAAGGCGCATCATGATAGGATTGCATTTATGAGAGTTTGCTCAGGAAAATTCGATGCAAGTAAGGAAGTTTACCATGTTCAGGGTGGAAAGAAAATGAAGCTTTCTCAGCCACAGCAGATTATGGCACAGGACAGAAAAGTTATAAATGAAGCTTATGCAGGCGACGTTATAGGTGTATTTGATCCAGGAATTTTTTCAATTGGCGATACAATTTGTACACCTGGAAAGAAGTTTGCATACGAAGGAATACCTACTTTTGCACCTGAACATTTTTGTAGATTAGTTGCTCTTGATTCAATGAAGCGTAAGCAGTTTATGAAGGGTGTTACACAGATTGCTCAGGAAGGGGCGATTCAGATATTTCAGGACTATAACCTTGAAATGTCAGAAATAATCGTAGGTGTAGTAGGTGTGCTACAGTTTGACGTTTTGAAATACAGAATGGAAAATGAATACGGTTGTGATGTTAGATTAGAGCCACTTCCATACAGACACATTAGATGGATTAAGGATCCTACAGTTAATCTAAATAACGTAAAATGTCCATCAGACGCTAAGAGAGTAAAGGATATGAAGGGCAATCCTTTAGTTATATTTACAAACGAATGGTCTGTAAAACTTTTACTTGAAAGAAACGAAGGTTTGGAAGTGACAGAATTTAAGAATAATTAACAATAAAAGCAAATCGCGAATTTATAAAAAATGAAATAAGTTATAAATTACACATAATATGGAAGGTATATATTTTGACATATTAATAGAAATGTAATTTATAACTTATTTTTTTATGTGTCTCTTCGACAGACTTTTTTATGGGAAAAATTATAATAGTAGAAAAGGGGTGAGACATATATACATATTTATAGATGTTTACTTTGGGTACAATTTTCTAATAGATTTGTCAGTTATATTTGCAACCGGAGAGATTTTAAATAAAAAGAGTAAGTGGTACAGAATGATATTGGCAGCATTTGCAGGAGCCATATACAGCGTGTTGACTCTTTTTTTGAAGGAAAACATACCGGTTAAAATAATTTTAACTTATCTGATAGTAGCTGAAATAATGATAATTCTTGCTTTTGGAAAAATGGATTTTAGGGCAAATGTGAAGGCTTTCCTTGTTATGTATGGGGCTACTTTCCTACTAAATGGCATAATGAATCTGTTTAATAAAAACAACAGTATGCTTTTGAGTATTGTTATTGCAGTTACATGCAATAGCATTATCAGACTGTTAGCTAAGCTTATGCTAAAAGAGGCAGGAGCAAGTAAAAATCTGCTTAAAATAATCATAAAAGAAGGAAATTGCAAAGTAGATGTTACCGCACTTGTGGATACGGGGAATAACCTTTTTGAGCCTATGACCGGAAAGCCGGTTTCCATTATTGAAAAAACTGTTGCAGAAAAAATTATAAATGAAAATTCGAGGTTTACTTTTATAGCTTTTAAGTCGCTGGGCAAGGAAAATGGGCTGTTAAAAGGAGTTTTTTGTGAGTACATAGAAGTAAATGGAAATAGATACAATAATCAGATTATCGGTATATATAACGGTAAATTAAGTAATGATAATATGTATCATATGATTTTACATCCTAAATTATTAGAATAAAAGGGGGAGAGTTTGTGAAAGCGTTAGATTTTGGAAAAAAATACATGGGAAAAATTGCCTTGCTAAAAGGGCTACTTTATTCAAAAGAAGGGGAAATATATTACATTGGTGGCAATGACATTTTGCCACCGCCTTTGGAAGCAGAAGAGGAAGCAACCTGCATAAAGAAAATAATTGAAGGTGAGGATAAGGAAAGTCGGTCGAAATTAATTGAACATAATTTAAGACTGGTGGTTTACATAGCCAAGAAATTCGATAACACAGGAGTAGGCGTTGAAGATTTGATTTCCATTGGCTCCATTGGATTGATTAAAGGAATAAATACTTTTAACCCTAATAAAAACATAAAACTGGCAACTTATGCATCCAGATGTATTGAAAATGAAATTCTTATGTATTTAAGAAAAAATAATAAAACAAAACTGGAAGTGTCAATTGATGAGCCACTTAATGTAGACTGGGATGGTAATGAACTGCTTTTGTCAGATATTTTAGGGACAGATGAGGATATTATATCAAAAGACATAGAAAATGAGGTAGAAAAAAAGCTTTTGTACAAGGCGATAAACAAGCTAAATAACAGAGAAAAAACAATAGTACAAATGCGTTATGGACTAAATAATATTGATGGCGAGGAAATGACGCAGAAAGAAGTGGCAGACTCTCTTGGAATCTCCCAGTCTTACATATCAAGACTTGAAAAAAAGATAATAAGAAGACTGAAAAGAGAAATTGTAAAGTATCAATAAAAAACATAATAAACCACAATTCGACAGTATATAAAGTTTATAGTTTCAAAAAGAAAATATTACGAATAAAGAGCCCATATTTAGGAAAACATATTTATGTGAAAATACAAAAATATGAAAGTAGGAAATATTATGGCTCTTTTTAAAGTGGAAATATGTGGTGTAAATACAGCCAAACTACCATTATTAACAGAAGAGGAAAAAAGAGAACTTTTTAAGGAAATAAAAAAAGGAAACATGGAAGCAAGAGAAAAGTACATTAGAGGCAATTTGAGATTAGTATTAAGTATTTTGCAGAGGTTTTCTAACACAGGAGAAAATGTTGACGACTTATTTCAAATAGGATGCATTGGCTTAATAAAAGCGGTAGATAATTTTGATGACACACTAAATGTAAAGTTTTCAACTTATGCGGTACCTATGATTTCAGGAGAACTGAAAAGATTTTTGAGAGATAACACGGCAATTAGAGTTAGCCGCTCCATCAAGGATACGGCCTATAAGGCAATTTATTGCAGGGAAAACATAATTAAGTCAACTAACAAAGAACCTACAATCGGTGAAATTGCAGAGCATATTGGGGCAACGGAAGAACAGGTGACTTATGCGTTAGATGCCATTCAAAGTCCGGTTTCTTTATATGATCCTGTATATGATCAGGGAGGGGACACCCTTTATGTAATGGATCAGATTAGCGATAAAAAGAATAAAGAAGAAAACTGGGTTGAAGACATTGTGCTAAGGGAGGCCTTAGACGGGCTAAACGAAAGAGAAAGAAAAATTATAGACATGAGGTTTTTTTATGGAAAAACTCAAATGGAAATAGCTGATGAAATAGGAATTTCCCAGGCGCAGGTTAGCAGACTGGAAAAAAATGCAATTAAAAACATGAAAAATTATATTAAATAAAAAGACGATTTTAAGAGAACAAAAACAAAAATAAAGAATACTATATATAAAAAAGGTCTTTTATGAGAATAGAAGAATTAAAACGAAAACAAGTTATAAATTGTTGTGACTGCAAAATTCTTGGCAATGTTTGTGACTTGGAATTTGATATATGTACCGGCTGTATAAAATCTATTGTTGTTATGGGACCAAGTAAATGGTGCGGGCTTGTTTGCAGTGATTTTGAATATATAATACCTTTTGGTTGTATTACTCAGGTTGGGCCTGATATTATTTTGGTTCGTGTGGAAGAGAAGGAGGTCAAACATAAAATTAAAATATCTTGACCTCTCTAAACACTTTATTTATAATGGCTTTGTGTAAAATTAACTAAAGTAAACAGCAAACTTAGAAGAAAAATGAATTAAGTTCATTTTTATAATAGTTACAACTAAATGCTGATGACCAGATGGAGTATGCTAGGAGGAAGAAACATGAAGTGTCCATATTGCGGTGAAGAAAATACAAAAGTAATAGACTCAAGACCTGCGGAAGAAAACAACGCCATAAGAAGAAGACGTCAGTGTCTTAAGTGCAAAAAAAGATTTACAACTTACGAGAAAGTAGAAAACATTCCTCTTATTGTTATAAAAAAAGATGATATAAGAGAGCCTTATGACAGAGGAAAAATTGAAGCAGGAATAGTAAGATCATGTCACAAACGACCTGTTTCTTATGAACAGATAGTAAGTGCTGTGGAAGATGTAGAAAATAAAATATTCAATATGGAAAAAAAGGAAATATCCAGCAGAGTAATAGGTGAGATTGTAATGGAAAGATTAAAAGAATTAGACCAGGTTGCCTATGTAAGATTTGCTTCAGTTTACAGAGAATTCAAAGATGTTAATACATTTATGGATGAGTTAAAGAAATTGTTAAAATAAAAGTATGTATTTTAGAAGTGTTAAGAAACTTACAAAATACAAAATACCGGGAGAAAAGAATGTTAGAAAGTTTATATCCAGATAAATATTTGAAATCTGTAGATGAAATAGATTTTGAAGAATACTATAAGCAGGGTATCAGAGGTATTATATCTGATATTGATAATACTCTTGTTCCACATGGAGCACCGGCAGATGAACATATAATTAATGTGTTTAAAAAAATACATCAATTAGGAATAGAAACCTGCCTTATATCAAATAACAAGGAACCAAGAGTAAAGCCATTTGCAGATGCGGTGAATTCAAAATACATATTTGATGCTCATAAACCAAGTAAAAAAAACTACATTAAAGCAATGGAAATAATGGGAACCAACGAAGAAACAACATTGTTCTTAGGAGACCAGATTTTTACTGATGTGTGGGGGGCAAACAGAGTTGGTATTAAATCAATTATGGTTGAAAAAATTAATCCAAAAGAAGAGATACAAATTGTTTTGAAAAGAATTCCTGAAAAATTCATATTATGGAATTGGAGAAGAAAAAACAAAAAGTCAAAATAATTTTGTGTGAAATAGTAGAATATAAATGCTAAAATAGCGCAACAGAAAAAAACTGTTTGTAATTAAACGAAAAATTACAAACAGCTTTTTTATGTAAGAAATTTATTCGGAAATTCATATTATATAAAAACGTTCCTCTAGGGATGAATCCTTGTGCGAAAAGAATCTGTAAAAAGAAATTCTACCCAAATTTCTTTTTCATAAAATATTTTAAACTGTAAAATAAAGTTCTTTAATATGTTCTACAGGCATATCTTTTCCTGTCCAGATTTTGAAAGCTTCAGCTCCTTGGTATAAAAGCATATACAAACCGTTAAAAGTCTGGCAGCCCTGTTCCTTAGCCATCCTAAGAAGTTTTGTTTCCATTGGATTATAAATAACATCAGAAACTATTAAATCTTCTCTTAACATTTCCTTGTCAGGAATAATGCAACTGTCCACATTTGGTGCCATGCCAACAGAAGTAGCATTAGTTAAAATCTGACTTTTTTCAATTGACTCGCCTAAAACATCATCATTTCCAAGTTCAATTAATTTAGCATTACAATCTGTTTTACTATTAACAGCGTCAACCATCTTTTCGGCTTTTTCCCAGAAACGGTCTTTTATACTAAAAACATTAATGTTCTTAACACCATCAAGAGCTGCCTGAACAAAAATAGAAGAAGCGGCCCCACCGGCACCAAGTAAAGTCATTGTATCTCCGATTATGTCAAAACCTGCGTCCTTAACAGACTGCATATAGCCGATTCCGTCAGTGTTATGGCCGATGAATTTGCCATCTTTATTTACAACTGTATTTACGGCACCAATCATTGATGCGGCAGGTGACAATTCATCTACCAATTCGCAAATAAGTGTTTTGTCAGGCATTGTGCAGTTAAAACCGGCAACGTTTAATTTCTTTAAACCTTCGTAGGCAACTTTTAAATTATTTTCAGGAACATCAAAGCACAAATAAACGTAGTTAAGTCCTAATTCCTTAAATGCTTCGTTGTGCATTAAAGGTGACTTGCTGTGTGCAACAGGGCTTCCAAGAAGACCTGTAAGCTTTGTATGGCCGTTGATTTCATTTATACATCCCATAATAATCCTCCAAAGTAAAATAGTTTAGCTTATTAAAGTATAAGAGTTTTTATAAAAAAAGTAAACCTTCGCATTGACTTAAAATAACAGCTAAACTATACTTTAATTATTGCAAAAGTGGAGGCACTAATGAAAACAAAAATTTGTATTCCTATTATGGGACAGGACGAAAAAGAAGTGTTAAATCAGGCTGATAAGGTTTTACAAATGCAACCTGACTTGATTGAATGGAGAGCAGATTATATTGAAAAATTAGATACGGATGTAATTGAAAACATAACTGCGAAGTTAAAAAATATTATTGGAAATGTCAAACTTGTTTTTACATTTAGAACTGCTGATGAAGGTGGTAAGCAGAGTATAAGTGATGAGAAGTATTCAGAGATTTGCTGTAAGGCAGCAGAAAATTGCGATTATGTAGATGTGGAAATAATGGGACACATGAAAATCGCTAAAAACTTAATTGCAGAAATTAAGAAAAATGGTGCAAAAGTTATTGGGTCAAATCATCATTTTGATAACACACCTTCTAATGGTGAAATAATAGACATAATGAAAAAAATGGAAGAACAGGGAGCAGACATTTGCAAAATTGCAGTTATGCCTGAAGCAAAAGAAGACGTAGAAAGATTTATGGATGTATCTTCGCAGCTTAAAGATATATTAAATGTTCCTATAATAACAATGTCTATGGGAGAACTTGGGGCAGTTTCAAGAATATGCACAAATATTACAACTTCAAGTGTATCGTTTGCAGCAGGTGTTGATGCATCAGCACCTGGGCGGGTTAAGGCAGATAGTTTAAGAAAATTACTAAAAGTAAATGAAGGTTGTAGTTTAAAAGGAAATATTTCTTTAATCGGTTTTATGGGAACAGGAAAGACAACTGTATCAAAGGCATTGTCAAAAATTACATCTTTTAAGGAAATTGATGTAGATGCCTACATAGTTGAAAATGAAGGAAAAGCCATAAGGGACATATTTAAGGATAGGGGAGAAGCATATTTCAGAACACTTGAAACAAATGCGTTACAGACAATTTCAAGTAAGCAGGGACAGATTATTTCCTGTGGCGGTGGTGCTGTATTAAAAGATGAGAACGTAGACATACTAAAGAAAAACGGAGTTATTGTTTTGTTAACAGCTACTCCTGAAACAATATTTGATAGAGTAAAAGACCACACTCACAGACCAATATTAAATAACGACATGAGTTTAAGACATGTAAAAGAGTTAATGGAACAAAGAGAACCAAGATACCAGTCAGTAGCCAATGTTAAGGTAAATGTGGACTCTAATGACAGAATTCTTACATGCTATAATATAATTAACTATTTAGAAAAAGAAGGCTATATTGAAATTAATAATTAGATAAAGGTTGAAAATATTTATAGAATCTTTTATAATGGTAGAAGCGTGATTTATCACAGATGAACTTTTAGGAGGAAAAATTATGGTAACAGCAGGCGATTTCAAAAATGGTATTACTATTGAATATGATGGAAAGATTTGTCAGATTATCGAATTCCAGCATGTAAAACCAGGAAAAGGCGCAGCGTTCGTTAGAACAAAATTAAAAGATATCAAGAGTGGTGGTGTTGTAGAAACAACATTCAGACCAACAGAAAAATTTGAAAATGCTCATATCGACAGAAAGGATATGCAGTATTTATACAATGATGGAGATCTTTACTACTTCATGGATGGTGAAACTTATGACCAGATTGCTGTAGGTGCAGACAAGGTTGGAGATTCACTTAAGTTTGTTAAGGAAAATGAAACAGTTAAGATTTGTTCATGTAAGGGTGATGTCTTTGCAATTGAACCACCTATCACAGTTGAACTTCAGATTACAGAAACAGAACCTGGATTCAAAGGAAACACAGCTACAAATGCTACAAAGCCGGCTACTGTTGAAACAGGAGCTACAGTATATGTTCCTTTATTCGTTGAACAGGGTGAAACAATTGTAATTGATACAAGAACAGGTGAATATTCAAAGAGAGTATAATTTTTGAATTATATAAATTAGGACTGCGGAAATATTTTCTGTGGTCCTTTTTTATGTAATAAGAAATTCCCGCGGAATTTCTATTACATAAAAGATGTTCCACTATAGATGCACCTTGGTGTGAAAGGAAAACGTTCCACTATGGATACAAGCTAGAGCAAAAAGAAAACAGTTGCGCAACAACACGCACCCGGTGTGTAAAATGTGGCAAGCAACATTTTTATTGATAGGAGATAGTTTATGAAAATAGTTATTTTAGATGCTGCGACACTTACAATAAATAACGATATTGATTTTTCTATATTTGACAGGTTTGGTGAAGTGAAAATTTATGATTTTACAAAAGATGAAGAAATACCTGAACGTATTAAAGATGCAGATGTTATTTTATGTAATAAATCTTCAATGTCTGAGAAGAATTTATCCGGGGCAAAGAACCTTAAATATATAGGTTTGTTTGCTACAGGATATAACAACGTTGATTTGGAATATACAAGAAAACATGGTATTACGGTTTGCAATGCCGGAAGCTATTCAACAGAGGCAGTGGCTCAGCACGTTTTTGCATTTATACTTCATTATTACAACACAATCTCAAGGTATGATGAATTTGTAAAGAACAAGGGCTGGATAAACACTAACAAATTTTCCCCTTTTATGGAAATGAAAGAACTTTTCGGCAAAACTATAGGTATTATAGGTTATGGTTCCATTGGACAAAAAGTAGCAGTAATTGCAAATGCTTTTGGGATGAATGTTCTGGCATACAGTAGAAGTGCATTAAAAGAAAAAATACAGTCTGATGAAGTGACGTATGCTGCAGTTGATGAAATCTTGGAAAAGTCAGATATTGTAACAATTCATTGTCCGTTAAATAAAGATTCGGAAAAAATGTGCAATAAAGAATTCTTTACTAAGATGAAAAAAGACAGTCTTTTTATAAACACATCACGTGGAGGAGTTGTAAATCAGGAAGATTTAATGTGGGCGTTAAACAATAATGTTATACAATATGCGGCATTAGATGTTATTGAAAAAGAACCAATGCCAGAAGATTGTAAGCTTATTGAAACAAAAAATCTTGTGATTACACCTCATGCAGCATGGGCTCCTTTAGAGACTAGAGAGCGCCTTATTAAAATCGTTTCGAAAAATTTGCAAAAATGGGTTGCAGGAACCCCTATAAATGTTATAGAATAGAGCACAAGAGGGGTGTTAGGTTTAAACACATATCTAGTACAATAATATGCGGGCGCGGAATCAGCTCGTAATTGTATGAACAATTTAATTATGTTTAAGGAGGAACAATCATGAGAAGATTGGCAAAGAAAGTTGCAGCAACAGCTATGGCTCTTACAATGACAGCAGCTATGGCAACAACATGTTTCGCTGCAAACTGGGGAAGTTACTTTGGAGCTAATGCAGATTGGTACGAAGGAGCAGAAGGAAAATTAACAGCAAACACAGCAGCAGGATTTACAGCATCAATTAATTCTGTAGGCTGGGGTGGAGTTTGGGGAGCACAGGTATATATCGATGGCTCTAAGAATGACAATGCAAAGAATGTTAAGGTTACAAAAGGAAAATCTTACACACTTTCATTTGACATCAGCGCTTCAAACCTTACAAAGTTTGCTTATGTTAAGGTTTCAACAGGTGAAAAATTAGCTTACTCAACATGGGTTAAGATGCCAGCTAACAAGACTGTTAAGGTTAAGAGGACTTTCAAGGCAGCAGGAAATGCTAATTCAGTTTACTTTGGATTAGGCGGCGATATCGGTGATAGAAGAGATGTATCAACTGATGCGGATGCTGTAACAAGATACAATGTATTCAAGAGAGACTTCAAGCAGGCAGCAGAAATAGGATTACAGAACGATGCTAACGGTGACTACACAGCAGCTACAAACATCAAGGTTTCTAAGTTTACTTTAATTGAAACACCAAAGATTAAGTCAGCTAAGTCATCAAAAAAGGGCAAAGTTACAGTTAAGTTTGCAAAGATTAACGGAGCAAAATCTTACAAAGTTAAGGTTGGAAGCAAAGTTACAAAAACAAAGAAGACATCTGTAACAGTTAAGGCTAAATCAAAGAAGAAAGTAACTGTACAGGTAGCAGCAGTAGCTAAGACATCAGGAGTAACTGGTGCATACAGCGCTAAGAAGAAAGTAAAGGTTAAATAATTTTTAACTGAATAATACATATTAAGCAGATGTCAGATTTGATTCTGACATCTGTTTTAAAATTAATGACATAAGTCATAATGTTAACAACTCATATAAATATTAAATGGGATTTATTGTGCACAACCACATAAAAGTTTTTATTGCGCATAACGGCAAATAAACGTTATTAAATGGCATATGGGAATTAGTAGTGGGTAAATGGTCGATAGAAGTCGAACGATTTTTTACATATTTAGGAAAAAATAGCATATAATTATATTGATAAAAATTTAATAAACCAAAGTATGGTGAAGGGGGAAATACAATGATTGACAAAGTAATTGAAAACAACAGAGTGAGTATTATAGGAGAGATTGTTTCTGATTTCAGATTTAGTCACGAAGTTTTTGGAGAAGGATTCTACATAGTAGATGTATCGGTTGACAGATTAAGCGAATTAACTGATATTATTCCACTTATGGTATCTGAAAGGTTAGTTGATGTAAACGAAGACTACAAAGGAAGATTAGTTGAGGTTTCAGGACAGTTTAGATCTTATAATCGTCACGAAGGAACTAAGAATAAGTTAGTGTTATCAATTTTTGTTAGAGAATGGGAAGAGGTCGAAGAAAACCTGGAAGCTGGAAAAACTAATCAAATATTTTTAGATGGTTATATCTGTAAAGAACCAATTTACAGAAAAACACCACTTGGAAGAGAAATTGCAGATTTATTAATTGCAGTTAATCGTCCATACGGAAAATCAGATTATATTCCATGTATTGCCTGGGGGAGAAATGCAAGATATGCTTCTACATTTGAAGTGGGCGGTCACATTCAAATATGGGGACGGGTTCAAAGTAGAGAGTACGTTAAGAAAATTAACGAAGAGGAAAGTGAAAAGCATATAGCGTACGAAGTTTCTGTTAGTAAACTAGAATATATTGACCAGTAATAAAAAGCTGTTCTTAGATTTGATTCTGAGAACAGCTTGTTGCGTGATAGGAAAATTGTATAAAACGAAATGCCGTATAGTATACTGGTGAAAAAATAGAATAGTTGTTAAATATAGATACATTGATTTTGTGCATTTTGTGAATAATAGATAAAAACGTTTTGACTTTTATACATGCATGAAGTAAAATTGTATAAAAAGATTTTAATTCAAATAAGGAGGAATTATGAAAAAGAGAATTAAAAACATAATTTCATTAGTTCTTGTAATAGCGTTGGCGATTAGTGGTATTACATATACTACACAAACAAAAGCTGATGAAAAAGAAGATTCTTGGAAAACTAATGCAGTCAAAGTACCAAGTGAGGGACAACTTGTAGGAGCCGGTTACATTGATGTAAAATTTGATAATTCAATGGAAGGCTATACATACACTGTATATCTTGATGGAAATCCTGTTTACTGGAACGGTAACAATATTGTAAGAGAAGAACTAGGCGAACAGAAAACAGATTCTTCTGTAACTAAAACTTTTACATCAAGTGATGAAGGAAAGACAGAAGTTTATACAACAAAAGTAAGCAAACATGAAATTACTGTTAAGGCAAAAAAAGACGATGTTGAATTAACATCAGTGAGAACATTTTATGTTTCAAAAAAAGGTCTCGCATTAGGTGGCGATATGAGTGACAAGATTAAGCTAAGTAAACTTAACTGCTCATGGTATTACAATTGGTCAACAGATGCTTTTAATACATCATTAGATGAGGGCGTTCAGCACATTCCTATGATGTGGGGAAGCGGTGATGATAACAAAGAAGCAATGAAGAATTTAAATACAACATCAAATTATATTTTAGGATTTAATGAACCTGATATTGGAAGTCAGGCAAATATGGAATTCTTTGAAGCTTCAAGTGTTTGGAATGATTATATTAAACCGCTTAATATGAGAAATGTTTCACCGGCACCTGCAGCTCCGGGGGGAGATTCTGTATGGCTTAGAAGATTTATGAATGGTGATTACATTTGCAAAAATCCTTGGGACGGAAGTTGGGGATTATATTACGATTATGAAGATGACGCTACAAAAACCTGGGTAGATGGAGAAGCTGACAGTGTTGATGCGGTAGTTTTACATTATTATAGAAACACAATTAATTTGCAGGGACTAATTGATGCAGTGGAAACACTTTGGAATTCATATCATAAACCTATTTGGATAACTGAGATGTCTTTGTTTGGAGTGAAGGGAACGGATTATGACTTTAGTTATGAAATTCCTGAAAAAAGGGCAGAAATACAGAAATATCTTGAAGATGCAATGGATGCTTTAGATAATAATCCACATGTGGAAAGATACTGTTGGTTCCCATATGATATCGATAGTACGAATGATATAGATGCGTTTAATGGGTCAGGTGGAACAGCTATGTTTGATTATGAATCCGGTGCTTATACAGAACTTGGTAGAATGTATTCTTCAAAGGGAAATCCTGAAGGTTATAATGCACAAACAATATCAGATGATGAGATGTTTGTATATGTGCCTGAAACAACAACTGAAGAAACAACAACTGTTAAACCTACAACACAGAAGCCTACAACACAGAAAACTACGACAAGAACAAAAGAAGTCACACCACAGCAGGTTAAAATCAAAGCAGCCAAAAATGTTAAGAAAAAATCTGTCAAGTTGACTTGGAAAAAAGTTTCAAAGGCAAAATCATATCAGGTTCAATATGCAATGAATAGTAAGTTTACTAAAAAAGTAAAAATTAAAAATACCAAGAAATTAACATACACTGTTAAACAATTAAAGAAGAAGAAAAAATATTACTTTAGAGTAAGAGCATGTGCCGGTAAAGTATATGGTAAATGGTCAAAGGCGAAGAAAGTTGTTATAAAAAAATAAAGTTAGGAAAGAGCTGATCTTAGAAATGAGATTGGCTCTTTTTGATGATAATGTTATATGAATTCGATATAAATAAGCAGAATATATAAATAATATTTTCTAATTGGTTAAAAATACTTTGATAAAAAGTAAAAATAAGATAAAATCATTCAAAAAAATGATAAAAAACATTTCAGCTCCAAAAGCGTTATGCAATATTACATATTATTTAATAGATAAAAACAGTTTTATTCGTTAAATTTAACATTAAGTGTTGAGAAATAAAAACGTTTATGATATAATAACGTTAATTGAAATGAGATTGAAAAATTTCAAGCGAAAATTAAAATTAAAATTTATTAAAGGAGGAATTGAAAATGAGAAAAATTTTCAATAAGGTAGTAGCAGGTGCAACATCTGTAGCTTTAATTGCAACACTTGCATTAGGAGTTAATTTCGCAAGTTCAGTAAAGGCAGATGATGCAACAACATTAGCAGCACCAACATGGTCATTTACTCAGGGAGGACAGTATAACCCAGCAGAACCAACTAACACAGGTTACATCAAGTCAGTTAATGTAGGAGATGAAGTATTATCTAACTGGGAAAGAGACAAGAATAACAAGCAGATTCAGTCAGCAAGCAAAGCAGCAACTGGTTTCACAATGAATATTGAAAATACAGGCTGGGACAAAGATTGGGGAAATGATAGAATCAATCCATGGTCTGTAATGGCAACAAATACTATTGAAGGTAAGGCAGGTCATATATATACAGTTTCATTTAAAGCAAAAGCTTCAAAGAAGAAATATGCATATGTAGCATTTAATACAGAAACAGAAGGACTCGCACCATATGATCAGGCACCTGTTGAATTTGGCGGTGATGCATCAAATCAGATTATTACATTAGGAACAACAGATAAGACATTTACATTTACATTTTCTAATTATGTATCAGCTAAAGAAATTACAACAGCTATTATGTTAGGTTCTTTCAATTCACAGAATGATTATGCAGGAAATGATGTAAAGGATATAATTACAGAAACAGAAGCTAACTGGAATGGTACAGTTGTAGTAAGTGATTTTACAATTACAGATAAGGGCGTAAATCCAGACTTCACAGAACCTGAAACAAAGCCAACACAGCCATCAGTTAACCCAACACAGCCTTCAGTTAACCCAACAAAGCCTTCAGTACAGCCTACAACTCCAGCAAAGAAACCTGGAGTTAAGAAGCTTGCTAAGGTTAAAGGTATTAAGGCTGTTAATAAGAAGAAAGGCACATTAAAGATTACTTGGAAGAAAGTAACTGGTGCTACATCATACAAGGTAAAAGTTGGAAAGAAAACATACACAGCAAAGAAAACATCTTTAACAGTTAAGAAGCTTAAAAAAGGAAAGAAAGTAACAATTAAGATTTCAGCTCAGGGACCAAAGGCTAAGTACAAAGCTTCAGCTTGGGCTTCAAAGAAAGTTAAAATTAAAAAATAATTGTTACAATTAAATTAGATGTATAATACAGTACCCAATGCTAAGGCATTGGGTAACTGTCTAATTAAAACTAGACTTAATAGAAAGGTCGGGAGGACTAGACGTGAGAAGAAATATTTTTAAGAAGATTTCTGCAGCAGTACTTTCATTAACTATGATAGTTGGGATTACTGGTGTAGTACCGGCAGCTGGACATGCTGCAAATGGAGCAAATATTGCTTCAAATATTAGTTGGGATTATTTTTCAGTAATTAGTTATGATGCTAATGGCAACTTAGATTCACATAGTGGACATGTAGCAGGAGAAGATGGCTCAAGAAAACATCCATACTGCTGGTATCATGCATTAACACATATTAATACTGATGAATATCCAAATGGACAGGTCGCAGGAACAGACTTTGCAACTGAAGGCTGGGTAGCTGAAAGTTCATCATCATCAGCAAGATTTTATGCAAAGAATACAGGCTGGGATGGTCAGTACAATGAACGTGATGGCTCATTAGTTGGAGATAACCAGTGGGGACTTAGAATGTTTACATCAGCAATGAATGTAGAAAAAGGACGTTCATATACTTTATCATTTAAATACACAAGCACTTTAAAGGGAAAGAAGACTATCTACGAAACAGATGCAAATGGTGAATATGTATTAGATTCTAACGGAGATAAGATTCCTAAAAAAGATGAAAAGGGAAACGAGATTCAGGAGAATAATTATAAAAAACATATTAATGTTAGTGTAATTAATCCGGCTAACAATAATGGATTAGAATTTTCAACAACAAGTGGCTGTACATCAGCAGGCTTCTTTGTTGCAGATTCAAAAGTAACAGATCCACAGACTGTAACAGTTAAGTTCACTGTTCCGGCAAATTATGCAGGTTCACAGGTTAAAGTTCAGTTCGCTTTAGGTTCATATGTTGTTTCATATCCTGATGAATTAGCTATGACAGGAAACTTCTCTGTATCTGACTTTAAGATTGCTGCAGGAACACAGTATTCTGTTAAATATACATATGGTTCAAAATCATATACAAAATATGTTAATGCAGGAGCAAAGACATCTTCATATGTATTTCCTGTAAAGGGCAAGACATTTTCAAAATTCACAAAGAACGGAAGCACATTTAGTCTTTCAACACCTATTACAGGAAACACTGTATTAAACTGTGTATATGTAAATACTCCAAAGCCAGCGAAGGCAAAGGTTAAATTTAAAGCACAGAAGAAGAAGGTTAAATTAGCTTTAACAAAGATTAAGAATTGTGTAGGATACGAAATTAAGTATGCTAACAATAAGAAGATGAAGAAAGCTAAGACAAAGACTACAACTGCTAAGACATATACAATTAAGAAGTTAAAGTCAAAGAAGAAAGTATACATTCAGGTTAAGGGTTATAACTATGACTCAGCTGGACAGAAGGTATACAGCAGTAGAGTTCTTAAGAAAACTGTAAAGGTCAAATAATCAGGAATTAATTAAAACTTTAAACGAAAGGGCGGAAGGTTATATATATAAATAGCTTTACTGCCCTTTTTTTAGAATTGAAATGTTATGGAAAAGAGTTGAAAAGGGGCAAACTGAATATGTTACCTTATTAATATTAATTATGATTAACGGAAATAATAAGGAGAGAAACTATGAAACATATTACAAGTTTCCTATTAGCTGTTGCGTTATTAGTGTCATCAATTACATTAATGCCATCAAATAATGTAAAGGCTGCAAGAAATGCAGAACAGTGGAAGAGTAGCGCAATAGTTAGTCCGGAAGAGGGAAAGCTTATTGGAGCAGGTTACATTGACGTAAAGTGGAATAACGACTTAGAAAATGTTAAATCTTATAGCGTTTATGTTGATGGTGCATTAAAGAAAACAGTAACACCTAGTGGTGAGACAATGAAAGTTGAATTCTACACTACAGCAGTAAAGTCTCACAATGCAAAAATCACAGCAACTTTAGATGATGGAACAACAGTTACAACTAACACAAGAACTTTCTATGTTACAAAGAAGGGGGTTTGTGTAAATGAAAAAGATATGGGTACAGTTGTAGATCCTGCATCAATGAATATTGGTTGGTATTACAATTGGGGCTACAGATCTTTTAAAGATATGGGCTTCAAGAATAAAAAATTCAATAATGTTGAATTCGTTCCTATGATATGGGGAGATAATCCAAAAAGTATTGAAGACAGATGTACATATGCTAACAAGAAAGAGTATAAATATTTATTATCATACAATGAACCGGATTTAACATGGGAATCAGATCAGACACCTACAGCTATGATAAACAGATGGAGAGAAACAATCAGTTATAAGGGTAGCCTAAGATTAGGTTCACCTGCAACTGAAACATTCCAGATTAATTCAGATAAGTGGTGGACACCATTTTGGAATGGTTTATCAGCTTCTGATAAGAGCAATATGACTTTTATTGCGGTACATGCATATCAGCATTATTACAATAATAAAGAAACAGCTTTACAGTATTTACATGCAATAGATGAAATTTACTATAAATACCGTAAGCCAATTTGGATTACAGAATTTGCTGTTGCTGATAGTGGAAACAAGTTCAGTCCAAGTAACTCTAAACATGTTGCACAGGTACAGGAATTTATGAAGATAGTTCTTAAGGGATTAAATGAAAGATCATACGTTGAAAGATATGCATGGTTTGACTTCAATCCAAAGGATGACCAGACCGGTGCATCAGGTATTTTTGATTACGATACAGGAAAACTTACTAAGTTAGGTGAAATTTACGCAAATATTGGTAATCCTGTCGGTTATAATGCAAAGACATACAGTACAGCATACACAACAACACAGAATACATCACTTGGAACATGTGTATCTGCAGTACCTACAACAATTTACAGCTTAATAGGAAAGAAAAAAACTTTCTCATATAGCTTCAAGAAAGTAGACAGAGCTGCAGGATATCAGCTACAGTATTCATTAAATAAGAAGTTTAGTACAAAGAAGAAATATAAGACAAAGTACAAGAATCTTTCAGCAAAGAATACAACAACTATTTCAGGTAGTGTTACTAAGCTTCAGAATAACAAGAGATACTATGCAAGAGCAAGAGCTTACAAAGTAATAAATGGCAAGAAATATTACTGCAAGTGGAGTTCTGTTGTTACAGCAAAAACAAAAAAAGTAAAAGTAAAAAAAGCAAAGAAAACTAAAAAGTCAAAAAAAACTAGCAAAAAGAAATAATTAAAGAGGCAAGAAATGAAGAAGGTTTTAAAAAAAGTTATATTTTTAGTATTAGCAGTAGCTATGGTGTTGTCTTTTAACACTGTAGCTATGAAAAATACCGTTAAAGCTGCTAATGTAGTTCCATTTCAGGTTACATCTCCAACAGCAAATAAGTTGGTGCCTGCCGGACACGTAACAATTACATGGTCTAACGGGAATAGTTATGGAACAGTAAAAAACTATACAGTTTACGTGGATGGCAAGAAGGAAACAACTACAACATCTACATCTTATGATTTTTATACAACAAAAGTAAATATTCATTCAGTTTGGGTAACAGCTCAAATGACAAATGGCAAATACATGGATACTGCTACAGTTAAGTTTAAAGTATCAAAGAAAGGTATTGCAGCCAGCAAGGCAATGGCAATTGAGTTGGAGCCGGATGATGTCCAGGCATCATGGTATTATAATTGGGGAACTCGTGAATTTAAACAGTTATCTCAATGTACAACACGGCAGGATAAGAATGAAATTGGTGTAAATTTTGCAAATCAGTTTAAGAAAATTGAATATGTGCCAATGGTGTGGTCATCAAATTCTTATTCAAACACATTAAGCAAGGTTCAGACAGCAAAAAATAATGGTTATAAAACTATATTAGGTTTTAACGAACCTGATTTTAAGGATCAGGCAAATATGAATGTTGCAACAGCAATTAGTTGTTGGCCTGCATTTATGAATCAGGGAATGAGAGTTGGCTCACCGGCTACAGGAACATGGCCAACAACAAATACATGGTTCCAGAATTTTATGAGCCAGATAGACAGCAATTCAAGTTTAGATGTTGATTTTATAACAATACATTGTTATCCTGAAAATTATGCGGGAAAAGACGGTGCAAACTGGTTCTTAACAAATGTTGTTGAAGCTTGTTGGAATAAGTATCACAAACCAATTTGGATAACAGAATTCTCTCCACAGGGACAGTATGTAACAAAGTCAGGAGAGGCAGAGTTTATTAAAACAGCACTTGAAGGTTTAGATAAGATGGACTATGTTGAAAGGTATTCAGCATTCTCATTTGATGGTGCAGGAACAAACAAGAACACTATTAATTGTGCGCTATGGTATCATTCAACAGGAGTTTTTACAGAGGCAGGAAAGGCTTATTGTAATTATGGTAATCCAACAGCTGAATATGTTGCAGGAAATGCTGTAAATCAAAACAGAAAGATTTCTATCGGCTCAAATACAACAACTCCTAGCGTTGTAAAACCAGCTAAGGCAAAAATAAAATCTGTAAAAAACATTAAAACAAGAAAGATTAAACTTACTTTAAGCAAAACAAAGAATGCTAAAGGTTACCAGATTAAGATTTGTGATAACAAAAAGTTTTCAGGCTACTGGACAAAGAACATAACAAAGACAACTTATACATTTAAGAAAATGGATAAGAAAACAACTTATTACTTTAAAGCCAGAGCTTACACAAAGAAGGGTAGCACAAAGATTTACGGAGCTTGGAGCAAAACAAAGAAGGTTAAAGTTAAAAAATAATAAAATTACTAAGGAAAATACAAAAATAAGACTTAAAACAATTTTTTTTACCTTGTAAAATTTCATAAAATATTTTAAAATGTAATAAGATTTTTAGAAAAGGGTTATATTAACCCTTTTCTTTTTTGAAAAAATTGCAAAATAAAATGAAGAGGACTTAATATGAACAACAGGAAAAGAAATGTTATAATTGGAATTATTTTAATACTTTTAGTAGTATTGCTAGGTGCCATTGTTGGAACAAGCATTGCCACAAAGAATAGGAAAAATAAAATAAACAAAAATAAAAGTAAATGGAAAACTGAGGCGGTTATTTCACCTGAAAAAGGAAGCTTACAGCCGGCAGGTTATATTACAATAAACTGGAAGTCGGCAGATAAAATGGGACGTGTACATAAGTATCAGATATATGTAGATGATAAGAAGCAGGGAGAAGTATCAGGCAATAAGACAACTTTTGAATATTACACTACAAAAGTATCAATTCACAAAGTATATATTAAAGCAATATTAGACCACGGAAATGAAGTTAATTCTGATGTTTTTGGATTTTATGTTAATAAAAAAGGCTTTTGTATGAACAAGGATATGGCAGAACATGTAAATGCTGATCACTGGAACGTTTCCTGGTATTACAATTGGGCTTTGTCAAAACATAATTATACGTCATTTCAAAAATTACAATTTGTGCCAATGTTTTGGACAACTGCGCCTACTGATAAAGATCAGGCTGAAGTATTGAAATTACGTGGATATAAGTATGTTTTGGCATTTAATGAACCGGATAGAGCAGATCAGTCAAACATGAGTGTAGATGATGCTGTTAGTGGTATGAAATCCATATTGAATCAGGGCTTAATCGTAGGTAGCCCTGCTGCATCAGTTTGGCCTTCAGCTTCAGAAGAATGGTTTCAGCCTTTTATGAAAAAAATGAAACAGGAAAAAATGGATGATGACATGGCGTTTTTAGTATTGCATCACTACTGGAATTGGCATACAAAAGAGGGAGCAGAAGCCTTTTTGAAAATAATAGATGAAACCTGGGAAATGTACAAAAAGCCAATTTGGATTACAGAGTTTGCTCTGAGCGGTGTGCCTGCATGGACTAAACAGACAAGACAGTCTGCAATTGATTATATGAAAATTGTTTTGCCTGAATTGGACAAGAGAGATTATGTGGAGAGATACGCATGGTTTTCATTTGAACCGACAGATTATAAAAACGGTGGTTCTTCATTAATTAATTCATATAAGGGAAAAATAACACAGTTAGGCTACGAATATCAGAAATTAGGAGTGCCTGAGGGCTATGGTAAAAAAGGTCAGGTTTTACAGGAAAAGAACCCTAACGACGATATTATTAAATAATAGAATGTTAATACAGCATTCAAAGTTTTTCCAGCCCGGTGTGCAAAATGACATTGCACAAATACAGGTGGAAAAAGATGTTTTGATGCCATAATCTAAATAGAAATATATTTTAATATTTATTAAATAAATCAGAAAAGCTGAATATAATATTTATATATACAGTTTGTATTGGTATATTTATTTGGAATAATGAAGAATAGAAAACAAAATTTTATAATGCAAATACCATAGTGTTGGGTTGACACTATAGGGTCACAGTGATATTATTAATACAGTTAATATAGTAGAGGTTGCACCGGTTATTAGTAGTACATAGGATGTCCCGGAGACAGAAGATTGTGTACAAAAGGAAGTGGTGCCGAAGGGTGGATATCCGGAATATTTACTCTGGGCGTATGGTTAATAGTCATATGACTGTCATCAATTGATGAAGAGCTAATTGATGGAGGGCTACTTATAAGTATTATATTGAATTCTTATAAGGAGCTTAGGTTTAAGCTCCTTTTACTATGCTTAACAAAATAATACATATTTTTTAGGAGGAAATGTAAAATGTCTATTTTTACAGGTGCAGGTGTAGCGATTATTACACCATTTAATGACGATGATACTGTTAATTATGAAGAATTCGGAAGAATTATTGATGATCAGATTGCTAATAGTACAGATGCAATTATTGTATGTGGTACAACAGGTGAATCATCAACAATGCCTGACGAAGAACACGTTTCAGTTATAAAATATTGTGTAGATAAGGTTGCAGGAAGAGTTCCTGTTATTGCAGGTACAGGTTCAAACTGTACAAGAGAAGCAGTTAATATGTCAAAGAAGGCAGAAGAAGTTGGAGCAGACGGACTTCTTTGTGTAACACCATATTACAACAAATGTACTCAGGACGGCTTATATGAATATTACAAGGCTATTTCAGATGCAGTTAATATTCCAATTATTATGTACAATGTACCAAGCAGAACAGGTACAACAATCCAGCCTGAAACAGCAGTTAGAATTGCAAAGGAAGTTAAGAATGTAGTTGCTATTAAGGAAGCTTCAGGAAATATTTCAGCAGTAGCTAAATTAGCATCACTTGCTAATGGCTGTATTGATATTTATTCAGGAAATGATGATCAGGTATTACCAATTCTTTCACTTGGTGGAAAAGGTGTAATTTCAGTTTGGTCACATGTTGCACCAAAGAAAGTACATGACATGGTTTATGCATTTTTAGATGGAGACATTGAAACAGCTCAGAAGTTACAATTAGAAGCAATCGATGTTATCGGCGCTTTGTTCTGTGAAGTAAATCCAATTCCCGTAAAGGCAGCAATGAACATGCTTGGTTATAAGGTAGGAACAGTTAGAGCACCACTTACAGAATTAACAGATGCTCATAAGGAAGTATTAAAGAAAGCATTAAAAGACTACGGTGTATTATAAATAGCAGGATAATATGGCAAATATACAAAGGATATATTGCCAAAAAAATAATTCTTTTTGCAAATGCAAAGGGATTATAGGTAATGGAGGAGAAAATGGTAAATGTAATAATGCATGGATGTAATGGCAAGATGGGGAGAGTTATTACAGACTTAATTAGTAAAGATGAAGATGTACAGATTGTAGCTGGAATTGATGCTTATACAGGTATTGCAAATGATTATCCTGTGTTTAAGTCAATAAAGGAATGTGATGTTAAGGCTGACGCAATAATTGATTTTGCGGTAACAGCAGCTATTGATGATCTATTAGATTATGCAGTTGAAACAAAGACACCTGTTGTTGTATGTACAACAGGTTTGTCTGCACAGCAGTTAGACAAGGTTAATGAGGCTAGCAAAAGTGTAGCAGTCCTTCGTTCAGCAAACATGTCTTTAGGAATTAATACATTAATGAAAGTATTAAAAATCGCTACAGATGTTTTATCTGACAGAGGATTTGATATTGAAATCGTAGAAAAACATCATAATCAGAAGGTTGATGCACCAAGCGGAACAGCACTTGCGTTAGCAGATTGCATCAATCAGGAATTAAATAACGAATATGATTACACATACGATAGAAGTAATGTTCGTGAAAAGAGAAAGAAGAATGAAATTGGAATTTCAGCAGTTAGAGGTGGCACAATTGTAGGTGAACACGAAGTTATTTTTGCCGGAACTGATGAAGTAATCGAAATTAAACATACAGCTTACTCAAAAGCTATATTTGCCAAGGGGGCAATTGATGCTGCAAAATTCCTTGCAGGAAAAGAAGCGGGCATGTACAACATGGCAGATGTAATTGATTAATTTTTGTTGTATAAAATTAAATAAAATGAAAATAATAACTTCATAAAGAAACTGTTAGAAAACAGTGTAAATTATGGAGGTTAGAAATGAAATATTTACGAAATTACTTATTAGTATTAACACTTATGTTGTCAGTATTTACATTTGTTGGATGTGGCAACAATGACAATGAAACAACTACAGTTGAGTCAAATACAACTGACAATAATCAGAGTACAACAAATAACATGAATAATAACACAGATAACAATGGAAATAACAATAATGGTAACGATAATAATGGCGTTATTGATGATATTGGCGATGACATTGAAGATGGTGTAGATGATATTGTTGACGACATTGATGGTAATGATAACGACACAACACAGTCAAACAAAAAGAATAATACAAACAACACAAAGAATAATACAACAAAGAAAAATACAAACAAAAATAATACAACTAAATAGTGTAAATAATATTAATTAAAAACCAACTTCGAAAAGTTTAATCTTATTATGTTGAAAAATATAACAGAATTAAATTCAAGAAGTTGGTTTTTTGCAATATTTCCTAATATAAAACATATAATATTATGAAAAAATATTTTTAGGAATAATATGGCATATAAAATAATAATTGATCCGGGACATGGTGGAAGTGATTCGGGTGCAACTTATAATGGCAGACAGGAAAAAGATGATGCCCTTAGAATGGCAATGGCTGTAGGGGATTTACTAAAAAATGCAGGCTTTGATGTAGTTTATACAAGAACAACAGACGTCTATAATACGCCCTTTGAAAAAGCAACAATTGGAAATGAAGCAGGCGGGAATTTGTTTGTTTCATTTCATAGAAATTCCTCCCCAACGCCTAACACATATGGTGGAGTTCAGGCTTTAGTGTATAATGATTCAGGTTTTAAGGGAACTTTGGCAAGAAATATTAATGAAAATCTTGTGGCACTTGGTTTTGAAGACAAGGGAGTTGTGGAACGACCAAATTTGGTAGTTTTGAAAAGGACTAAAATGCCGGCTGTTCTTTTAGAACTAGGTTTTATTAATTCAGATAAAGATAATCAGTTATTTGATGAAAAGTTTAATGAAATAGCTCAGGCAATAGCGGATGGTATAATTGACACTCTAAATTCAAATGGAATAACAGCCTCTCAAATGTCAAGATATACTGTTCAGGTAGGGGCGTTTAGAAATCCTTTGTTGGCAAACAGACAGGCAAATGAACTTAAAATGCAGGGCTTTCCTGTTAATTTGATAGTTGAACGGGGACTTATTAAAGTGACAGTTGGCAATTATAGAAATTTAGATAATGCTGTTGCAACTGAACAGCGACTAAGAGCTTTAGGGTACAATACATTCGTAAGAACAATATAATAAATGTATATTTGAATTAGAATGTTATAATGAAATCGTTCAAATGAACAATTTATGGTATTAGGGCATTATAACAAATGGGTTATAGAATTGGAATGTTCTAATAAATGGGTCGTTGATATTAAAATAATATAATGTTACAATTAGCACAGTATTGTTTAGATAAAAATGTGGATTGTAAATTACAATGTACAAAGCAGTAATCAGGATTTGGGTGTTTTGGCACCCAAATCCTAATAGGAAATACTAAAGAAATTTCCAATTACATAAAGAAACAAATTGGGCAGAAAGGAGAATAGTCCATTAAAAAAGAGTGGATTATATTTAAAATGAATAACGGATTTATAAAGGTAGCTGCCGCTACACCAAAAATAAAAGTTGGCGACTGTAAACACAACGCAGTGGAAATATGTTCATTAATAAGAGAAGCTTATAGAAATAAAACACAGTTAATTGTTTTTCCTGAATTATGTATTACAGGATATACAGCTGGGGATTTGTTTTGGCAAAAGGCACTTTTAGATAATGCAATGAAGGCACTTATTGAAACTATTGTTCCATATACAGAGGACAAGGAAATTATTGCAATAGTTGGTTTACCAATGATTTTTAATAGTAAATTATATAATATGGCTGCAGTAGTATATGACGGTGAAATAATGGGCTTTGTACCTAAAACATATATTCCAAATTATTCAGAATTTTATGAGGGAAGACATTTTTCGTCAGGTAAAGGTGTTGAAGGCTTCAAGGATGTAACTTATAAGGAAACTAATGAAAACTCATTTCTTGCAGGCTCATATATTCTAAAGAATTTTAAATTAGAGTCACAGGAAGAATATGACGATGAATATGATGACGAGTACGATGAGGAGTTTGATGAGACGAAGGATACAGTTTCTGTTGGTACAAATCTTTTATTTAAGTGTGTTAATTTTGATAATTTTACATTTTCAATAGAAATATGTGAGGATTTATGGGTTCCAAATCCACCAAGTACAAATCATGCAATGGCAGGAGCTACAGTAATTGCTAATTTATCAGCCAGTGATGAAACAGTTGGAAAAGATACTTACAGAACAGGTCTTGTAACAGGTCAGTCGGCAAGAACTTTGTCAGCGTACATATATGCTGATGCAGGAGAAGGAGAATCAACTACTGATTTGGTTTTTGCAGGTCATAACATTATTGCAGAGAATGGAGCAATTATTGCCCAGTCAGATAAATTTACCAACGGCATTACTTATGGTGAAATTGATTTGGACAAGATTGCTGCTGAAAGAGCAAGAATGACAACATTTGTGTCAGGTCAGGATATTGACAGCGAATATGAAGAAATTGAAATATATTTAGAGGAAGAAAAATTTGATTTCAGTAGAGTAATAGACAATGCACCGTTTGTTCCATCAAACGAAAGTGAAAGGGACAAGCGTTGTGAGGAAATTCTTTCCATTCAGACAATGGGCTTAAAGAAACGATTAGAGCATACTAATTGCAAAAATGCAGTTGTTGGAATTTCAGGTGGCTTGGATTCAACACTTGCCCTTCTTGTTACGGTAAGAGCTTTTGATAGTTTAAATATCGATAGAAAAGGAATTATTGCTGTAACAATGCCGGGCTTTGGAACAACTGACAGAACTTACAACAATGCCTTAAAAATGATAGAAAAATTAGGTTGCACTCTTAAGGAAGTAAATATTGCTGAAGCTGTGAAGTTACACTTAAAACAAATTGGACATGATATAAATATACATGATGTAACTTATGAAAATGCTCAGGCAAGACAGAGAACATATTTGTTAATGGATTTTGCCAATGAATATAATGGCATGGTTATCGGTACAGGGGATATGTCAGAGTTGGCATTAGGCTGGGCTACTTATAATGGTGATCATATGTCAATGTATGGTGTCAATGCAGGAGTTCCAAAAACATTGGTTAGACATTTAGTTAAATACTTTGCAGATACAACAGAAGAAAAGGAACTTGCAAAAGTATTATTTGATGTACTTGACACACCTGTCAGTCCTGAACTTTTACCACCAAAAGATGGCAAGATTTCACAGAAAACTGAGGATTTGGTAGGACCATACGAGTTACACGATTTCTTCTTATATTATGTTTTAAGATATGGCTATAATCCAAAGAAAGTATTGTTCTTAGCCAATGAAGCTTTTAAGGGCATATATGATAAGGAAACAATATTAAAGTGGCTTAAAACATTTTATAGAAGATTCTTTTCACAGCAGTTTAAGAGAAGTTGTTTGCCTGATGGCCCAAAAGTTGGTTCAGTTGCAGTATCACCTAGAGGGGATTTGCGAATGCCAAGTGATGCTTGCGTAAGACAATGGTTAGAAGAATTGGAATAGCAGATTTATTAATATAATCACAAGAAGAATATAATTATAAATATTTTAAAAGAAATAAAAGGATGAGGCATTTTTGTCTCATCCTTTTTGGTAAAAAAGAGGTAACAAATAAGAAAAATAGGAAATTAAAAATAAACTATAATAAATCAAATATAGGAGGGTTATTTTTTCCCTTTGTTTATAGTGTCCACAATTGCATCATACAACATGGTATATGTATACTTGCTGTCTTTAGAGAATTTTACGTTTTTAACTGACTGACTGTCTACAATCTGATTTGCAATATCATCGAAGGCTGGCTGTACCAGTGGATACATTGTGGAGATTGTATCGCTTACGTTAGTGACGGTAATGGCATTTATGTGATTGTTATCAAGGGTAACGGATATTTCCATAGGATTACCATTTAATGTAACTTGGGAAGTGTAAACTCCAGCTTCATATTGGCTATTGGTAGTTTTGGTTTCTTTTTCTCCTTGGTTTTTATTACAAAACATAAATATCAAAGATATTATCAGTACAATACCAAGGAGTACAAACACAAGGGTATAAATAAGCTCCTTTAAATGAAATACCATAAATTTTGGACTTTTTCCCATAATGACTCCTTAAAAAATATTTTATATTTAAGTTTATTAAAAGGAATGAGAAAGTATACATGAAAAAACAATATTATTAAAATAATTAGCTTATAAATTAAAAAAAGATACATTAAAGTACGCTGTAATTTGGTATACTATAATAGTGCAAGAAAATTAGTGATTAAAAGATTATGGAATTATATCCTTGTACAATATAAGTTAAGTATATTATTGAAAAATAAAAAAAATAAAAGTTATTATAAAAAAATAAAAAATTATCAAATAAGAGGTATACGTATGGCATTACAATTAATTTTGGGACGGGCAGGTTCAGGAAAATCTTATACTTTAATTCAGAAAATTATAAGCCTTTCAATGAAGATGGAAGAAAAGAATTTTGTGGCAGTTGTACCTGAACAATATTCAATGGAAACTCAAAAAGAAATACTAACATTACATCCTAATCATGGGTGCTTCAACATAGAAGTTACAAGTTTAACCAGACTTGCTTATGCAATATTTGAAGAACTGGGAGTTAATGACTTAAATGTTATGGATGATTTGGGTAAGACTCTTGTAATTAGAAAGGTTTTAGAAGATTGCAAAGATAAGCTTTATGTTTACAAAAACAAAGTAAAAATGATGGGCTTTACCGACAAGGTGAAAACGCTTATATCTGAGTTTAGACAGTATAGCATTAATCAGGAGAGCCTTAATGACATTGAAGGAAAAGTAGAAGATTACCCTACACTTAAATTAAAAATACAGGATTTGGAAATTATAAATAATGAATTTAATAAGTTTATAGAAAATAGGGCAATAACAAACGAAGATTTGTTAAGTCTTCTTTGTGAATACATTCCTAAGTCAGAATATGTAAAGAATACATACTTTTATTTTGACAGTTTTACAGGCTTTACACCAATCCAGTACAAAGTCATAGAACAGTTATTAAAATACAGCCCTCATGTTTCCTTGGCAGTAACTTTGCCTGAAGAACAGGTTGATTTTAAAGGTTATGACGCAATGGAACTTTTTAGCTTAAGTAAGGAAACAATTGTAAAGATTAGAGAACTGGCTATTAAGAATTCTGTTGAAATTGAACCTAATATTGTAATTGACTTAGAGCGTAATCAGGCTCAAAAAGAAAATTCAAGATTAGGCAATCTGGCAAAGCCATTAGCTTTTGTGGAAGAAAATATATTTAGAAACACAAAGAAAGCTCAATATAAGGAAAGCAATGACAATATAAGAATTTATGCCTTAAATAATCCGAAAGGAGAGGCAGAATATGTTGCAGGTGAAATATCTAAATTAATTAAAAGCGGTGATTACAGATATAATGACATAGCTGTTATTGCAGGGGATATAGAAGGTTACCATAAGTATATAGAGCAGGCATTTGAAAAATATGATTTGCCATGTTTTATTGACCACAAGGAGGACATTCTTGCAAACAAATATGTTGACGGGATTCTTGCTGCATTGGATGTAATTAATAAGGATTTTTCTCATCAGACAGTTATGCGATTTGTTAGATTAAAATTTATGGAATTAGATGAAAATATGTGCGACATATTTGAAAACTATATTTTGAAAGCTAATAGAAGAGGATATAGAAGTTACGTTAAGAACTGGGAGAAAGTATATCCATTTATGGAAGAAGGACATATAGAAATTGTTAATACAATTAGAGAACAGATAGTAGAAGGATTACAGGAACTTAGGTATGAGTTTATCAAAAAAGACGCAACAGTTTTTGAAAGAACCAAAGCAGTATATTTGTTTACTGTAAAACATAACATACAGGACAAAATACAGAAAAAAGCAGAAGAATTTAGGGAGAAGAAGGTTGTTGCACTGGAAAAAGAATATAGCCAAATATATGAATCAGTAATTAATGTTTTTGATAGATTAGTTGCCTTAATGGGTGATGAGATTGTAACTACAGAAGAATATAACGATATTTTAGAAGCAGGACTTTCTCAGGTAAAAATAGGAATTATTCCACCGGGAATCGATACAATTATGGTGGGTAATATTGAGAGAACCAGATTAAAGGACACCAAAAAAATATTATTTTTCCTTGGTATGAATGATGGTATTGTTCCTAAAAACAGCACACCTGGGGGTATTATAACTGATAGTGAGAGAGACATATTAAAGTCTAAGGATTACAAATTAGCACCAACTACAAGGGAAAATATTTTTAAACAGAGAATATATTTATATTCATTATTTGCCAAACCATTAGAACAGATTGTTTTATGTTACAGCAAGTCAGACAGTGATGGTTCAACTTTAAGAAAATCATATATAATTGGAATACTGGAAAAAATGTTTCCTAATATGAAAGAAAAGCATTTTGAGGAAATAGAAATTCCGGTAAGCCACATTACTAACAAAAAAGTTGCCTTACAGTATGTTGCTGAAAACATTAATGCATATAGAAATGGCGAAGATAATCCGAGATTTAATTATTTAAGTAAGATTTTATTGTCGGATAAGTCAACTGCAAAAATAATGAATTTAATATTAGAAGGTGGATTTTATAATAATAACAGGAATGACTTAATGAAAGAATATGCAAAAAAATTATATGGTATTCCTGGTAATATTGGTATAACAAGACTGGAAAATTATGCTAAATGTGCTTATTCACAGTTCCTTTCTTATGGTTTGAAATTAAAGGAAAGAGAAAAATTTTCAATAGAGGCTTATGATATTGGAAATCTTTATCATATAACTATACAGAAGTTTTTTGAAATGGTGAATAGCAAGCAGCTTCAGTGGAAGGAAATTACTGATGAGAAAAGCAGTGAGTTAATTAAAAAAGCAGTGAAATACACTTTTGAAAAATATGATAATGAAGCCCTTGAAGGTTCAGCAAGAAATGCTTTTATAACTAATCAGGTAAAAGAAATAGCTGAGAAAACTGTTAAGGTGTTAATAAATCATATTAATCATGGAAAATTCAAACCGGCAGAATATGAAATACCATTAGAGCATGGAATTGTAGATAGAATTGATACTTATGAAACCGATGATAAGTTATATGTAAAGGTTATTGACTATAAGTCATCAGAAAAGGTTTTTGACATTACAAAAGCTTATAATGGAATTCAAATGCAGTTATTAGTATATATTAATGATGCAATAAATTACGAAAAGAAGAAAACATCCAAAGAAATTTTACCGGCAGCAGGACTTTATTTTAATATTAGAGATCCATATATGAATATAAGTGGAACAAATGACTTAATTAAGATGCATAGGGATGTTAATAAAGAGGATACAAGAACTGATGAAGAAATTTTAAAGGAAATAGTTTTCAAACAGCAATTACCAAAATTCCAAATGACAGGAATTGTATGTGACAGTAAGGAAGTTATAGATGCTGTAGATGAAGATGTAGAGAATAACAATGAATCAAAGATTGTAAAAGTATCTTATGACAAATCAGGCAATCCAAAGAAAACAAGTCAGATTTTAGATGAACAAACATATTCGAAACTAATCAAGCATGTATCAAACAAAGCAGATGAGTTAAAGAATGATTTGCTTAGCGGTAAGATTTCAATCAACCCAATAGAGGAACAGTGCAGATATTGTAGCTATAAGGGAATATGCAGATTTGATCAGGCATTGGGAGATAAATACAGACAATTAGAAAGTGTTTCTTTTGGAAATATAGGAGAGTTATTAAATGAAGTGGACAGATAAGCAGTTAGATATTATAAATACCAGAAATCGTAATATTCTTGTTTCTGCGGCAGCAGGTTCCGGAAAAACAGCAGTATTGGTTGAGAGAATTGTAAGCCTTATTACAGATGAGCGTGAAAACATTGATGTAGACCAGTTACTTGTTCTTACATTTACAAGGGCAGCAGCTTCAGAAATGAAAGAGCGATTGAGAGAGAGGCTTGAAGAATTACAGGAAAGTAATAATAATGACAATATTGTAAAGCAATTAACTTTGCTAAATAATGCAACAATAACTACAATTGACAGTTTTTGTGGAAAAGTAGTCAAAGAAAATTTTGATAAAATTGACTTAGATCCTAATTATAGAATTGCTGAAGAAATAGAAGTAGAATTAATGAAAAACGATATTCTCAACAATATTTTGGAAGAATACTATGAAGAAGGTTCGGAAGAATTTTTAGAGTTGGCAAGAAAATATTCAGGTGGGAAGGTAAACGACAGAATATTTAACATTGTAGATACAATTTATAAAAAGGCTAAAGGGGAAATTAATCCGATTCTTTGGGTTAACAATCTAAAAAACAAATATAAGTTTAACAATTTAGATGACATATTAAACGGAGAAGTATATGGGCATGTTTTTAAGTCAACAGAAGACCAGTTAAATAAATGCAGGGAAGATTTGCAAAAAGCAATAGAGATTTCTGAAATGGATGATGACTTAAAGAGTTTTGGACAAAATTCAAAAGATATGTTGGTGGAAATTGATTATTTATTGGAGCAAAAAGATTTTAAATCTTTAGCTAAATATTACGAGAAACTTACATTACCAAGATTATCGACAGTAAGAAAAGGTAATCCTGAATTAAAGTTAAAGGTAAAAACAATAAATTCTTCAGTAAAAGCAACCGTCGAAAATCTTAAGGATTTGTACTTTACAGAACCGATTGACGAGATTTATGAAGACTTGGTTAATTGCAGAGAAACAATAGATATATTATGCGAGATTACAATAAAACTTATTGAAAGATTTACAGCGGAGAAAAGAGAAAAGAGAATTGCAGACTTTGACGATATTGCTCACATGGCACTTAACATTTTAAATGACATAGATGGCAATGGAAAGTTACAGCCAACAAAAGTGGCAAAGGATATGTCAAAAAACTATAAAGAAATTATGATTGACGAGTATCAGGACAGCAACTATGTTCAGGAAGCAATTTTAACAAGTGTTTCAAAAGGCTATGGCATTAATAATATGTTTATGGTTGGGGATGTTAAGCAGAGCATCTATCGTTTTAGAAATGCAAAACCTCAGTTGTTCCTTGAGAAGTTTTATTCTTATGAAGAAGACTTGCAGGCAGATAATTGTCTGATTACGCTAGATCAGAACTTTAGAAGTAGAAAGGAAATAATAGACAGTGTAAATTTCTTATTTGACAGAATAATGACTCCTAATTTCGGTGACATTGATTATCAAAAAGGACACAGACTTTCTTTGGGAGCACAGTATGAGAAGATTCCTGAAAGACAGGATAATAGAACAGAATTTATCGGTATACAAACCGGCTCAAAAGAAAAAGAGGCTACATTTGTAGCATCTAAAATCAGGGAATTAACGGACCCGCAAAATGGCTTTATGGTTCAGGGAAAAGATGGGAAAATGCGACTTGCCCAGTACAAGGATATAGTTATTTTAATGCGTAGTGTAAAAAGCAATGCAGGCATATATGTTGAGCAGCTTATGAATATGGGCAAAAATTCATCAGGAAGTTCAGTAGGAACAGGCGGTATGTCAGCCAAACTTGTTGCAGCACAGATTGCAACATATTCTGGCACAGA